>ERZ1034992.5-NODE-5-length-191435-cov-23.986315_pt1 | contig 191435 bp, 171 predicted proteins | sample MGYA00520695_ERZ1034992 | MGnify/ENA primary metagenome ERZ1034992 (study PRJEB33766, sample SAMN09781778) | gut metagenome | biome: gut microbiome | host: Homo sapiens | place: Madagascar | study: EMG produced TPA metagenomics assembly of the PRJNA485056 data set...
AACCTTTTCAGCCTCTCCCTCTATTTCCTGCGATTTTCCAATAAATACAAGAAAAACGTTGGTTGTCGCTATTGATACGAGATAACGGTGTGTGCGAGTACGCGTTAACCGCGTAAAACCTGCTGGAAGGCAGGATCTAGAGAATCCGTGTGCTGCTCGCGAGCATTCTCGCGGTAGTAGTGACAGGGGCGTTCAGGCGTCTTCCGCCTGAGCTACGGCCCCATTTGTACCCGCCAGGAGCGCTGGAAGCCGTGGCGTCAAAATGTATGGGTCGCCGTCAAAAGGTATCGAGGAGAGTGTTCGCTCTCCTTCTTCCCGTGTCGTTTCTCCCGCAGGTAGTTCTTGTATTCCTCCCGGACACGATCGAAATCCTCGTCGGTTTGGTTCTTGAGGAAACTCAAGGCATCACCCGACCAGACCCAGGAAGGATTGTGTTTTCCTCGCCAGGCATACTTCGTGTCTTCGCGGAGTCCGTGCCGCCAAGCCATACACGTGAAATCATGCATCGTGAGCTTCCTGCCATGCTTCCGGACCTCATTCGCCCGCTCCACCAATTCCCCTGCTGAAAACAGGTGAGTGTCATTGGGATCGACTTTGCGCTGGACGATTGTTGCTGGCGCGCCTTGGTTAATGGCAACCTCAAGATCGGCGCGGCTAATCTTCTTGCCTGATTGCAGGTTGATCTCCTGAACGATTGCGATCCGCCCCATGTCAGCGCCTAGGCTTTCGGCCTTGCCTATAATCTGCCGTATGTCTCGAAGGAAGTCCTCGACTACCTGTGCAGACTTCACATCTCCATCCACCCGGAGCGAGCGAATCGTATCGCTTGGGGTACGAGCCGCCAGTGGGAGCAACGTCCACGTGATGTCATCGGCTAGGTCCTTGTCGAAAATCGCAAGCACGAAGTCTCTGTAGTTCACAATGCTCTGCTGTAAGAACATGTAGAGGACGCTATTTAGATCGTCAGCGACGTAAAGGTGAATGATCTTATTTCGATAGTCGGTTAGGATGTGGAGGTTCGCTCGGACGCCGTCGCCATCAACCGTTTCGGGCCAAAGGCGATACTTGTCCATTTCTGCGATACAGTGCTCCAGCGATAAGGACCTGTAGTCCTCTCCGCGCTTCTTCTTGTAGAAGATGTTCTTCCGTGATTTTCGCAATGCCGCCTTCAAAATGAGTTCCCACGCATTGACGACCAAGACGGTGACGACCTGCTCCCGGTACGTTGTCTACGGCTTGTTGTAGACCTCGATCGCGGCGAGTGGATTACCCCGGGGATAATAGAGGCTGGGAGATTGGAAGAAGGAGATTCTCTCTTGCCAGTGAAATACACCGACGAACTTAAGGCTCGTGCCGTAGAGCTTGTCATCCATGCTCAGGCCGATCCGGAGACCGCGAACGGAGCCATCACCCGTATCGCGAACGAACTGGGCCTTAGCAAAGAGACCTTGCGAGTCTGGGTGCGTAAGCACAAGGACTCCGGTAAGGCCACACCGACTGAGTCCGTGGATTTTGAAGCGGAGAATCGCCGTTTGCGGGCTGAGCTGGCCGAAGCGAAGCGGGCCAACGAGATCTTGAAGAGAGCGTCGGCTTTCTTCGCGGCGGAGCTCGACCGCCCATCGAAGTGATTGTCACCTTCATTGATGACAATCGTCACGAGTTCGGAGTCGAGCCAATCGTGCGCGCCCTGTCCGGGACTGCGGCACGGATTGCTGTGAGCTCGTATTACGCCCACAAGAAGCGTCAGCCATCAGCCAGAGCCCGCCGGGACCCGGCGCTGATGGTGGTCATCCAGGATGTCTATGAGGCGAACTATTCCTGTTATGGGGTGCGGAAGATGTGGAAGGCGATCAACCGCGAGTACGCCGATCAGTTCGGACCGGTGGCCCGCTGCACGGTGGAGCGGCTGATGCGTCTGTTAGGCATCGACGGGATCCGACGCAGGAGGAAGCGCCCGAAGACGGCTTCGGCTAGGGCTGAGGAGTGTCCGGATGATCTTGTCGAGCGTGAGTTCGCGGCACCGGCACCCAATTGCTTATGTGTCGCGGACAGCACCTATGTTCCGACGTCTGCTGGGTGGGTGTACACGACGTTCATCCTCGATGTCTTCCACCGGGAGATCGTCGGCTGGCAGGTGACGAACCATATGCGAGAGTCCCTGGCCCGGGACGCTCTGACGATGGCTCTGGCTGCGAAATACCGGGCCGGTCAAGACGTCTCCGGGCTCGTCCACCACTCGGATCGCGGGGTGCAATTCCGGTCGATTCGCTATGGCGAGACCCTGGCAGAGTCAGAGGTAGTGACGTCGGTGGGGTCGCGTGGGGACTCGTATGACAACGCGATGGCCGAGGCATTGAATTCGTTCTACAAGGCCGAACTCATTGACCGGAAAGTGTGGTCGGGGTTGATCGAGGTGATGGCGGAGACGTCGAAGTGGGTGGCTTGGTACAACCAGACACGGCTGCATTCAGCGATCGGGTACCGACCGCCTACCGAGGTTCAGTCTGAATGGATCAACCAGTCAGCGGCAGAGTCCGCGGCTGCTTAGGAAACCAAGAAAAAGAGCCTCTAGGAAACCCGGGGCTTGACATAGCGCTCTTACACACCGCATCACCTGCACTATCTGTGGCAGGAACTATCATCGGCGTACCCGCCGCTTGGCACACTCGACCTATAAATACTGGTGGTGCGAAACCGCCACGAAAGGCAAGGGCAACCCCTGTCATGCTCATCAACTACGAGAAGAAAACCTGCACACCATCATCCTGCGGCTGCTTGGGCTTCATGCTTGGGACAACCAGCAGGTGGTTGATTGGATCGAGCGGATTGAGGCCAGCCCGAACTGGCTCCTGACAATCCACCTCAATAGTGGGAACACCACCATGATTGATTACCGCACCGGTGAGGAGGTGACTGCCTGATGCCACGGATTACCACTATCCCTGTCACCAAACCCTTACACTCCACTACAACCACGATTAGTGGCCAGCAGCTACGCCGCGTAGCTGGCTATGCTCGCGTCTCCACCGACGATACTGACCAAGCGAACTCGTATGAGGCACAAGTGGATTATTACGAGCACTACATCAAAAACCACGACGGCTGGCAATACGTCGACATCTACACCGATGAAGGAATCTCTGACACTTCCACGAAACACCGGGAGGGATTCAACCACATGATAGCTGACGCTCTCTCAGGAAAAATCGACTTGATCGTCACCAAAAGCGTCTCCCGATTTACTCGCAACACCGTCGACTCCCTCACAACAGTGAGGAAGTTGAAGGATAAAGGTGTGGAGGTGTTTTTCGAGAAAGAAAATATCTGGACACTCGACTCCAAAGGTGAACTGCTAATCACCATCATGACCTCCCTCGCCCAGGAAGAATCCAGATCTATCTCCGAGAACGTCACCTGGGGTCACAGGAAACGTTTCCAAGACGGCAAAGTTTATATGCCCTACGGTAACTTCCTCGGATACAATCGCGGCCCAGACGGCGAGCCCGTAATCAACCCTGAGCAAGCCGAAATCGTGCGCCGCATCTACCACCAATACCTCGAAGGCATGAGCATCCCCCAAATCGCAGCCTCACTAGACGCGGACGGAATACTGACCCCTCGGCGTAAACACAAATGGAGCCACACCACCATCCACTCCATCCTCACCAACGAGAAATACAAAGGCGACGCACTCTTACAGAAGCGTTTCACCGTAGATTTCCTCACCAAGCAGCGCAAAGCCAATGAAGGCGAAGTCCCACAATATTACGTGACCGACTCCCATCCAGCCATCATCGACCCTGAAACCTGGGAACTCACCCAAGCAGAACTCGCGGCTCGCGGCACAGGCAGACGCGAACGCGCCTTCACAGGCAAGGTTTACTGTACTCACTGCGGCTCAGCCTACGGCAGCAAAACCTGGCACTCCACAAGCAAGTATCGGGCCGTCGTCTGGCAATGCAACCACAAATTCTCCAGACCCCACCCGGACAAAATGCCGATCCTACGCGATGACCACCTCCAAACCATGTTTCAGAGCGCACTCGCCCAGCTCATCGAACAACGCGACCTCATCGACTGGAAACTCTTGCAAACTGTGCTCACCGACACCAGCGAGCTGGAAACCCAAGCTGCTGAGCAAGCTGCTGAAATCGAGATCACCGCGAAACTCATCGAGCAAGCCATCAACACGAATGCGCATCAATCCCAAAACCAAGACGACTACCAAGAGCGCTTCACCCAGCTCGAAGCCCGCCAACGTGAAGCCATCGAAACCTACGAAGCAACCAAAGCGGAGATTAAGCGGCGCACAGGCCTCAAAGCCACACTCAACCACTACCGGCGCACCCTCACCACACTAGACAATGTAGGCGACTTTGACCCCGCTACCTTCCACGCCCTGTGCCAACGCATCGAAATAACGCCAACCGCATCGAAATAACGCCAACCGGCGAAGTAATCGTCATATTTAAAGACGGCACCACAATCCCCGCGCATTAGCGCTACTTGCTACTATCTTTCCGTTTCTTCTCGTTCTCGCTTAGCTTACCCAGCACAACGAAACACAAAATACCCGTCGCCCAAATCGGAGCCGTCAGCCCTACGAGCTTCCAGTAATTATTGCTGACGATAAAAGCAACAAGATCAACACCAGCTGCCATCACAACCAAAGCAATACCCAACCAAACCAGCGCCATACCAATGGGATCGTTGTTCTTCTTCGCCATAAACCCATTGTCCCCTAAACCGGGCAAATCAACACTCACACGTCAGAGGCAAAATGAACAACCCGAGCAAAATAAAACCTGCCGGCGCGTCAACGTATCAACACCGGCAGGCAATTGGTGGAGCTAAGGAGATTCGAACCCCTGACCTCGCTACTGGTAGCAGTGTTGGTTTATGGGATTGTCGTCTGGTTCGGCGGCGTCAGCGTTGGCGCTCACGTGATTTGCTATCTGTGGTTAGCGAGTCTGTCCATCATGCTAGTCAACATCGGGCTATGCGATTTGTTCTTGCCGATTGGAGCGCTGCTAATGCTTACTGTCTTCGCGTTGGGCTGAGCACTGCGATGATTCCGGTGGAAATGTTACCAACGTTTTGGGCTGAGTGGGTGGCGCCTTGGGCTCCCCAGCTCCACATTGGCCAGGCGTTGCGAAATATTATCTTCACCGATGCGGGCGCATTCTCTGCCGGAGTAGTGCCGATGCTGATTTGGAGATTGGCAGGAGTTATTCCCTCAGTTGTCGCACTGCTTCTTCCTCGGAAAACAGCTGCGAAGATGGAAAATAAGTAATCGAATGCGATAACCCCGGCGGGGAGAGCTACCTGCTTTCCCCGCCGGTGCCGCATATCAAAGACAAAATCGCCCTCCAAAGAAAAAGATCGCCCTCCGGGAGCGAAAGCACCCTCCACAGATAGCGAAATCGGCTAAATTGCCGCCCTCTCCCCCAAGCGGGAGGGGGCTCTTGCATCGGGAGCAAAATAGGGTTAAAAAAAAATTGAGAGGAGTTTAAGATGAGCGATTTTGATATTGAGCAGGCGGTAAAAAAGCTAGGTTCCTGGCAAGAGGAAACCTACAAGTGGCTGCATGCGCATCCCGAGCTTTCTATGACAGAAACCGAGACCCGCGATTTTATTTACCAGCAGCTGCAAGATTTTGGTTATCAAACCCAAAAAATCGGTGGCGGCGTAGTCGGGGTGCTAAAAAATGGCACTGGTCAGACCACGCTTTTCCGCGCCGATATCGACGGACTGCCGGTAAAGGAAGAAACCGGGCTGGAATACGCCTCCACTATCACTCGGCGCGATCAGGACGGGAATGAAGTCCCCGTAATGCATGCCTGCGGACACGATGTGCATATTACTGCTGGTCTGGGGGCAGCCCGGGTACTGGCCGAGAACCGGCATGTGTGGAGCGGAACCCATATCACGCTTTTCCAACCCGGCGAAGAAACTGCCGAGGGCGCAAAATCGATGGTTACCGACGGGCTAGTAGAGAAACTTCCGCGCCCCGATGTGGCTTTCGGCCAGCACGTCCTCGCTGATCCTATGCCCACCGGTTCAGTCGGCACCCATGCCGGCGCCATTCTCTCTACCGGTGCCTCTTTGAAAATTACGGTGCATGGTAAAGGCTCGCATGGATCAATGCCTCATATGGGAGTCGATCCCGTGGTGCTCGCCTCGGCGATTGTGCTGCGCCTGCAAACTATTGTTTCTCGCGAAATTGATCCCTTTAAGATGGCGGTATTAACCGTGGGGTCACTGCAAGCTGGTTCCAAGTCGAATATTATTCCCGAACGCGCCACCTTGCTGGTCAACATCCGCGCCTACGATATAGAGGTACGCAAGCACCTATTGGAAGCAATAAAACGAATGGTGAACGCCGAATGTGAGGCAGCCGGAACCCCCGAGCCTGCCCAGTTTGAGCTCTACGATTCCTATCCCCTGACCAATAACGATGCCGAAACCACTAAGAGGGTCACCGACGCATTTACCGCTCACTTCGGATCTGAGCGCGTAGGTGACTGCGGCGAAGTTCCGGCCTCAGAAGATTTCAGCACCATCCCGGATGCGTTCGGGATCCCCTACTGCTATTGGGGCTTAGGAGGATTTCGCGAGGAGGACCCCAAGTTCCCCAACCACAACCCCAAGTTTGCGCCCATTATGCAACCCACGCTCGCCACTGGGACCGAGGCCGCAGTAGTGGCGATACTGGCTTGGCTGGGGAAGTAGAAAACGTTTTAGCTACCGAAGATCGGTTCTTCTGCGCCGCGCATTTTAATTTACTTTTTCGCATGCCACAGCCATCTAGGGGCTATCTCGTTGCGGTTCTACAGTGAACTGTCCTGGGTTTTGTTCCGCTTCAGTTCCCAAGTACAGCCAACGGCTCAACCTGTCAAGAGGAACTCTGCGAGCCCATTTCGAAAGTCCGTACTGCGCAGAGAACTCCTGGATAGCGATTTTCGTCGCCGAGAATCAGCGCACCATTCCCATCAGAAACGATTTCAATTTCAGCACTCATTTTCTGCTACCTCTGTACGTTCCCCATTGAACCCTTGCTAACTATTGTGAACCCGCTAAGCCGCGAGTGTCAGACACTTGCTATTTTGTATCCAATTCGAGCAGTAAGTTTCCATCTGCTGGTATCAAATCCGGGCACACCACATTGTTGCACTCAAGATAATCTAATGTTTGCCACCATGATTCTTTATTTTATCCAAGGCCGTGTAAAAACAGTACTGTTACGCTTCGCTCCTTACATCACTATCCAATTTCCGTTTCGTTGACTGCAAAAGGCGAATCATTCCTACAGTTCCTTTCCAGCATAGAATTCCTAAGAAAAAGAAAATAACCGCCAATAACAATCCTACTAAAAGAGCAGGAATCCCTTTTAATTCGTACATGAAAAAAACAAATTGCATCTTATCAAGAAGCGGAAAATGCAGAAAGCCTTTAAGCAATCCCATTGCTCCGGCAAGAACGCTGACGCCACACGAAAAGAAGAATGAAACCGAAAATATAGCTAATGTAGGAATCAGCGAAACCCACGCTAATGAAGCAAAAGAGTAGAATCCTAAAGCCATCATAAAATGTCTGAATGAAAAATTTTTATTCTCGACAATAGCCTTGCCAAGGTAGCTTAATGCGAAGTCCTTTGCCGGTCCCATTTCCGCAATAATATCGTTTTCTGTCTGCCTCTGTTCCATGCGCTCATAAAATGAACTCTTGAGTTCACTTAAAATGTCAGTCTTTTCGAAAACGGGCATATGCTTTAAATGTTTGTCTACCTGCGACAAATATTTCTCTAATGCAATATTGTTTGACTTGTTTCCCATTTTTATAATTCCTTCCTTAGCTTAGAAATATCTTTCATCAGTGTCTTCCAGTCACTGTTCAACTCATCAAGATAGGAACATCCTGATTCAGTTATTCGATAATACTTTCTCGGTGGCACACCGTCATCCGTGTTCCGCCAATACGATTCAAGATATCCATTCTTTAATAATCGTCGTAGCAATGGATAAACCGTGTTTTCTTTTGTTTTAAGCATAGGGTAATCATCTAATGTTTGTATCAAGTCATATCCGTATCTATCCCCATCTTTGATCAGAAGAAGAATGGCATATTCAAGTGTTCCTCTTTTAATTTGCGAAATCCATTCTTCATTCATCAACTCCATCACCTTTCGTCAAATACAGTGCTACTGTGCCTTGACAAGTATAGTGTACTACACAGTATAGACGTTGTTAAATAGTATCATCTGGGGTTAGTCCCAGGTGTTGTTGTATGGGGTGGTGTGGTGTAGTTCGTTCCATGCGATGGCGTCTGCCCATTTTGGGATGATTCCACTGGTGTGGTGTTTGAGGCTAGCTTGTTGCCAGGCGTTTTTTATGTAGGCGTCGGTAGGCATGGTTTTAAGGATTTGCTTGACTGGTCGCGGGTTGTCGGTGTGCATGAGCACCACTAAAAGATTGCTTTGATACGCCGGGTTAGACGCATGTCGCGATGGCCACGTAGCATGTGGCGACGAGGGGGAGTTGATCGCGCCCTCGATTTGGTTATTCATCGCTGGCACGGGCATTTGCCAGGCGGGATCACAAAACGTAAACAATACGCCACGACTGATGAGCTTGTTCATACTGTTACGTACTCTAACTAGACGCTCATGAGTGTATGCCCACCCTGTAACAGTAAGAGTTTTCTCAGCTAAAAACCCGCTCCAGTACTGGTCCCAGGCCTGGTAGTCGACCATCCAGGCCAGGGCTTGGCCTGTGTTTTAACCCTTAACAGCTGTTTTCCCAATGAGTACAGTTCTTTAAAAGCCTCTAGTTTCGGGCGCGTAGTAGCCTGACGGATTTGAGTAAATACGTGGAAAGTACACCTTTGATGCTCACTATCAGGCCAAACCCGTGGAGTGTCCTGGGTTTGCTTCCTAGGCGTTTGCCCTAGTTTTTATTTTCTCTGATACGTCGGTGATGTGCCAGTACTCGTTCTCGAACGAGTAGCCCCACAGAGCGCAGACTAGGGTATCAAGAGACCTCCGAGAAGAACTCTCGTGTCCGAAGCCAAAGTTCATGCGTTGGGCGCCCTATCGTGACTACCGAATACTCACACAGACGGATCAACTAATTTGGCTGCCACAGGTCTCTGGTTAGCGCGATCCTGGCCAAGCCCAGTCATCAGACATTCCTTGTAGACGAGTCGCAGTCTACGGTACGTACCTAGAAGAAGAATCCCTGGCGCGCCGCCTTGCCACGATCAATATCTCGTTGAACTTTCATCAAAGCTTCACGCTCTTCGGGAGGAGCTTCATGCATTCTCTTGTCAATTCTCCTTCGCAGAGAGAAATGCCACCAAATGGCAAATCCAACTAGCACGAGAACCGCGAGCACAATCCATTCAGCGATAGTCATAACTTAGTATCTCACAAGGGGGTTAAGTAGAAAAAAGTGTGTCTGAGCTCAGACGTTCTTACTGCTCAGGTTAGCTAAATCGGGTCTATATATGGCTGAGGTCCTTATATAGACTCGATTCTTCGTCAATCCACCGGAATGGCACCCGGATGTGGTATCCAGCAGTTGGTGTGCTTTCTTGGTGACACGAAACAGACCACGATGCCCTGTATGCGCTGGGCAAATGAAGAAAAACGGCACCACATCCAAAGGCACAACACCATGGCGGTGCAAAACCCCAGCTGCGGCAACTCAACCACACGCACCCGCCCCGACCTCACCCAAACCCGCGACTTCTTAGCCTTCCATTCCTACATCACGTGCACCGCAACACTGGCCGAAGTAGCCCGTCAGCGAGGTGTAAGTCGGTGGACGCTTGACCGCCGGTTCGAGCCGTTTTGGCTCATAGAGGTGCCCAACAGCGGTGAACCCCACCGCATCTACGATCAGATCTTCATCGACGGCACATATACCGCTGCCGGGTGCTTGCTCGTCGCCGCTAGCTGTGACCATGTCATCGCCTGGCATTGGGCGAAAAGCGAAACCGCCCACGCCTACACGCAACTATTGAACAAGATCGCAGAACCCTTGTGTGTTGTCCTTGACGGCGGACAAGGCGCGTACACCACCATCAAATCGTGCTGGCCCAATACGCAGATCCAGCGCTGTTTGGTCCACGCCCAGCGCGTTATCCGCCGCTACACCACCTCCAAACCACGCACCACCGCAGGCCAAGCAATCTACGCGCTCGCGTTGAAGCTGACCAAGATCACCACCTTGGAACAGGCCCGCGAATGGACGCTGAACCTGCATGACTTCGGGGTCGTCTACGTCAATTTCCTCAACGAGAAAACACCGGTGCCGAGGGAGCGCAGAACCCTCAATCGGCAGTGGGAATGGACCCGCCTGCGGGTACGCAAGGCCTACAACTCGCTGTTGCACCTCTCGCGCAAAGGTTGGCTGTTTACCTACCTGCAGCCACCACCACACGCGCTCGAACCAGGCCGGTGGGCTGCAACTACCAGCAGTCTGGAAGGCGGCATCAACGCGCAACTCAAACGCATCGCCGACGCCCACCACGGCAGGACAGGAGAGCGCCAACGCAAAATGCTCGAGTGGTACCTCCACTCGAAAACGCAGCTGCCTGACGATCCCCTCGGAATCGCCAGGCAGTGCAATTTCAGACAAGACCAACTCGCCAAAGTCAACAATCTTGTCGAAGAAGACCACAACAAAGCCGACCAGGAAACCGGCCGACCAGCCTTCTACGACAACGCTATCCCAACCGAATACAACCACTCCATCGGAATCAGGAAAGGACCCCCCAAATAAAAATACGCCCGACGGCGACACGCCGACCGGACACACTTTTTGCTACTTAACCCACAAATCCTCTCTGACCTGGCTTTTCGTTCAGATTTCGGGCATACAAAAGGACGCCCACTTTGTATCAAAATGAGCGTCCCTTCAGTGGACCTCAGGGGGTATGTGTCGAACTCATCCCCGCTGGTGAGCACCTGCTGCTCGTGGCGATGGCGGCGTGAGGGTGATCGATTGTGACTTCCGCTGTTCGTCTGGGATAAGTTGCGATACAGTGAAAGCGCCGGGCTGAAGCTCACGCCCGGAGGCGAAGCCGCCGATCTCGCTTGAGCGAGATGAGGATCGGACGTGAGGGACCTTATCGGGGAGATGTACCCCGGAGACGTCAGGACGGGTCTCACCTGACGCAGTGGTGAGCGTCGTTGACACCACTGTGAGGTCCAGAAAATGGCTGACGCTACTGTTTCCCCTCCCCGCCTGTATTCGCTTAAAGCGGTCTCTGAAGCGGGCTACGGGGCTGTTTCCACCCTTCGTCGAACGATCCGTGAGGGTCGCTTGCGCGCCGTGCATGTTGGCGGTTTGGTGAAGATTCCGGCTGACGCGCTTGATGAGTACGCTCGCGCGTCGTCTCACACTGCCACGGACGGCGGTGAGTGAGATGAGCACGCAAAAAAGCGAAGCCCCCGGCACTCAGCCAAGTACCAGGGGCAATCAAAACAATCTCGTTACCAACGATCGTACAGACGCTCGATCGCAAGAGCAAGTAAGTGAGACGCCGCTTCAGCCGCTGGATCTTCCTCCTGCGAATCAGATCATCGACGGCGAGGTCATCCCCTTCCTTGAGCTTGAGGACCAGTCGGTTATCCCCGCTGCTCAGGTGGAGAACATCCTTCTCAATCGGATCAATACGCGGTTCGTGAGCCTCAACAAGGAAAAGCATCTCAAGGGAGGGCTCGCCTACAGGCCGATCAAGGCGCTGCCGCCCAGCGTCGTCGCACGCTGCATTATGGAACGCGACCTCCCCCACCTCGGCCTGCTCGCAGACGTTGACCGAGGTAATAACGAGGACGTTCGCGATACTGCCGCGCTTGTGAGCTACGCGGAGGACGGTCCTGACCAGGGACTTTATGTGAACGCTGGCCTGCTCGTGCGGAACGCTGCCAGGCAGTACAACTCACAACTCCTCAAGCGTGACCTTGACGAGATCATGTTGTGGCTCAGGGATGAGGTTCCGCTTCTCGCGCCCTCGTCGAACGGCGACGTTGTGGCGCTTTCGAACGGCCTTTTTGACTTGAGGGAGAAGGAGCTGCTGCCGTTCTCTCCTGAGGTCGTGCTCAGCTCCAAGTGCGAGGCGCGCTGGGACGAGAATGCCACGGTCGCGCCTGTCATCGACAGCTGGGACATTGATTCCTGGATCAGGGACATTGCCGACGAGGACGAGGAAGTGGAGCGCCTGCTGTGGCAGGTGATTGCGGCGCTTTTTCGGCCCGATCACTCGTTCGACAAGGCGATCTTCCTCGTCTCCGAGTCCGGCTCCAACGGTAAAGGCACGTTCCTTGAGCTGCTCCGTAATCTCGTTGGACGCAACCGCGTTGCGACGGTTTCTCTCGCCGACTTCGACCGTCCGTTCATGCCCATTCAACTTGCATCGTCGTTCGCCGTGCTCTCGGACGAGAGCAGCGTCGGTGGTTACCTCCAGCGTGCGGATAATCTGAAGAGTTGGATCTCGCACGACTGGGTGATGATGGATCGCAAGAACCGCGATTCCATCCAGGTGAAGGGCCGTGGTCTCTCCGTCTTCTGTCTCAACGAGCTGCCGTCGTCGAGGGACAAAACGGAGTCCCTGTACCGGCGTTTTCTTGCTGTCCCCTTCAGGCGTCGTTACGTGGATGGTGACAAGAACCCGCTGATCAAGAGCGACTATCTCAAGCGTCCCGACGTTCTCGATTACGTGACGCACAAGGCGCTGTCTATGCCGTTGTTCGACGTATTTGACGTGCCAACGGCGAGTGAGGAGCTGCTCGAAGACATCCGTGTCGATAACGATCCGGTGCTCCAGTTTGCTCAGGGTCTTCTCGGTTCGTTCCGATGGGACTTCTTGCCGTGGAAGTTTTTGCACGACCTGTATTGCGAGTGGATGAAGCGGGAGAACCCGTCCGGTCGTGCGATCTCATCACGCGAGTTCACCAAGCGCATGACGGAGTTCGTCGATGTTCATCCCGACTGCGGATGGACTGTGCCTCGCGGCGCGGATGGAAAACAGAAGGTCATACGCGTAGCCCCTTATATGCAGGGTCTTGAGCCCGTCGCCGAGTTGTACGAGCTCCACGCGTGGACCCCCGTTGGCATGGCGAGGGCGTGCCCTTCGGCAGCGCGAGGTCTGCTTCGCGCGTCGTCGGTGACGAGCCTTGACGACGATGACGACGGTCAGACCGCGAGTGTGGCACCTGCTCCCCAGCAGCAAGGCGTGATGACACCCGAGTTAGAAGCGCGCGTTCTTGCCGCGCAATCCGCATAAGAAACCAACAACAGAAAGGACACCAACCATGACTAACCGTTACGCCGACATGATCGAGGCTGCTGACACTGAGCTGCGCGAGGCCAACGCCCGTGTGCGTGCTGCGCACCGTGCGAAGGCCAGGATCAAGGAAGAGAGCCTCAACGCCGCTCTGCTTGACCTCGGGCGCAAGGTGGCCGCTCAGGAGGGTCTGGATTTTGACCCCAAGAGCGAGCGTCTCGATGACACCCTCGCTCGCCTCGCTGTACTCATCGACGGTGAGGACATCAACGAGAACGATGACACGAGCGACGAGGGCGTGTCCGAGGGCGAGGAGGCTGAAGCCGAGTTCTGAGTGACACTGGCCTGAGACAAGAACCCCGTCTACGCGGACTGCGTAGACGGGGTTTCCTCATGTCTGGGTGACGTGGTGTTTTCGTGGGTCGAAGATGGTCTGATAACGGACCACAGAACGCCCACCATTGACCGGATGAAAAGCAGGGCTCAAAGGTGGGCGCAAAAGAAGGTCATTACTGGTCACGAAAGAACCACTGGTCAATCGTGGTCCGAAAACGGGACGATAGATGGTCACGAAAGAACCAGCGTTCGAGCCTGGCGCTTTCCTAGTTCAAAGAAGGGCGTATTTGGAGCCAAAGAAGAACCATGAATGCGCCCTGTGCTCGTTGTGGCGTTTATCTGGTCAACGTTGGCCAGAAAACGGTCAACGAAAGACCGCGATAACACCCTCATGGGGTCGAAATCTTCGCCCGAGGTCGTCCTCGTCGAGGTCGCGGTTGAGGTTGAGAAGGTCGTCGAGACGGCTGCTGAGGCTGCTGTCGAGGGCGAAGCCCTGAGGGCGCGTTCGCGCCGTTTTTTGGCACATGACCCCTGGTACCACGGTGCCACAAAATCCCGTATGGGCGGCACGCGTTTGCGCTGGTCACGGGGCGGTACCGGGGTGGTACCACCGGGGGTGGTACCACCTGTTTGTGCTGGTCAGAGGCCGGTACTACCCCCGACAAGGCTCCAGTGGGGCGTTGGAGGGGTGTTTCGCTGAACCAGCATAAGGGAAAGTGGCACACGGGCCTGTGCCAAGACCGAGCGAGCGGAGGTCTTGGCACCCCCAGGAGGGGTTGGTTCGGCTCGTACACGAGGTGAACCAGTCACCTCCGCTTGGGCGTCCGACAGGACGCTGCCCTCGGAGAGCACAGGGGCTTACGTATGTAAGCCTACTGTGCTATGCTTTCGTTGTAACGAAGGCTTGCCAGAGGCTCCAATTTTCGGGAAGGGACCCGAAAATTGGAGGGGCAAGACGGAGTGAAGACGGAAGCTTTGAGGAGGCGTTCAGTGGGTTCAGGGACCCGATGAACGCCGACGAGTCCCCCGCCTTGGCGGGGGCAGTGCAGCGAATAAATACGTGGGTTCAGGGACCCGCGTATTTATGAAGCCGTCCAACGCCCCTAGGGGGTGTTGGCAGACCGAGCGAGGCCGGGTCGTTGCTTCGACATTCAGTCAGTCTTCGGACACGCGCTTTGTCGTCGTGTCCGAGAAGAGAGAGGATCGATGATGGGAGATTTCACCACCTCGTACACCTGGAAGGGGTTCCCTCGCAGTGAGGCGAAGCGTCTGCTCCGTCATGACGGTCGTGACGTGGAGGCGGCGCAGGGTAACGAGGCTCGGCACTCGAACAGGTTGATCCGTCCAGAGTGGACGGCGCGCAACGTGACGCTCATGAATGACGGCGCTGGGAGTCTCGTTCCCATGACAAGTGTCGATGAGGTGTTGTCATATCTTGATCGTCGTCTCGGTGAGCTTCAGAACACAAGGACGCTCAAGGACGGCACAGTCGTGAAGGTCGCCCACAGGAAGGACGCGAACGCGCTTGTGGGGTTTGTCCTCCAGCTTGACCCGCGCTTCACCCGTGACAAGTCGATGACAGATGATGAGTACGAGGCACTGAGCAGTGCCGAGTACTCTGCCCTTCCTCCTGACATCGCCACGATGACAAACGAGGAGATCGCGGACACGGAGAAGTACCTCAGCGTCATGCTCGATGAGGTGGTCGAGCGCATGGGTATTGAGAACATCGTCTCGGTGACAACGCACTGGGACGAGACACACCCGCATATCCAGGTGCTCGCCGTGCCCGAGGCTGACGGACAGTTGTCGTACACGAAGAAGTTCGGAGGCGGGTCCAAAGCTCGCTCGCAGCAGCTTTACCGTGAGGCCCACGACAAGATGCGTCAGCGTCTTATCGCTGCCGGCTATGAGGCGACGATGGACCGACTCGCGCGTCGTTTGAACGAGCCTCTCGCTGATTTCAAAGCCCGGCGCAACCAGGTGCGTGACACGAACGCAAAGGCACGTGAGATGATCGCGGACTACACGACGATCAAGGAGTACCAGAACGAGCGCGAGAGTGCGCTCAACGAGTGGGAGACTGACCTCGTTGAGCGTGAGGCTCAGGTTGAAGACGAGCTGAGCGTTGCTCAGGCTGAGCGTCAGAAGGCCCAGCAGCAGGCGCAGGCTGCTGCTCAACGCGGATACGCCGAAGGCAAGCAGCAGGGTCTCCAGGACGGCAAACAGGAGGCTGAGCGTGAGCTTTCGCTGGCTCGGCGGACACGTAAGGAGGCAGAGCAGGCCAAGAGCACTGCGAAGGCCGAGGGATACGCTCAAGGCCTCGCAGAAGGCCGTCAGAAGGTCCAGGACGAGCTGGCTAGGCTCCGGTCCCAGCAGACGCGTCTCAAGGGCTTAGAGGACGATCTGGAGGCCGCTGTGCGCGAGGTGAGACAGAGCGCTCCTAGCCCTGAGCGGATGGAAGCGACGGTGAAGCAGACGGTGCGCGAGGGTGCGCCTGGGGTGATCTACTCGTTCCTCCGACAGCGCGACGTCAAGCTCGAAAAGGCTGGCAAGAAGCCCGGCTGGGTCGATGCGTTCGAGAAGTTTGCCGAGCAGCGGCTCGGTAAGGACTGGCGCGAAAAGTGGACTCGGGATGAGAACGCGAATGCGAACGCCATTGAGCAGGCTCGGGCACGGATAGAGCGGGCGAAGCGTGAGGCGGAACGTTTCCTCACTGAGCAGCAGCGACAGTCTCGGGAGGACGATGGCTACGGATACTGACTGTCCATCAGGGTCTACCCGTTGGACAGCGCTCGTGAGGGGTTCTGTGAGGTCACAAAACTGTCCAATTAAGGGTAGAATGGGATCATGTTAGACACATGTGTCGGAAGGTCTAGACATGGTTGGACAGGTTAGTCAGAAGGGCAAGGCACAGGGTCAGGTCGTCGGCTACGCGCGGGTGAGCTCTGTTGACCAGAACCTCGCGCGGCAGATGAAGGCGCTGGAGGGGTGCGATCGCATCTTTGCCGACAAGCTCTCAGGCAAGGACACGGCACGTGAGCAGCTCCAGGAGATGCTGCGCTACGTGCGCGAGGGCGACACACTGCGGGTCGTCTCCCCCGACAGACTCGCGCGCTCGACGCGGGATCTCCTCGCGATGGTCGAGGAGCTGAAAGGGCGCGGCGTCTCGGTCGAGTTCCTCGACAATCCGGCTCTGAACACCGACACGCCCCAGGGCGAGTTCATGTTGACGGTCCTCGCGGCAATGGCACAGCTTGAGCGGTCAGTGATCCGCGAGAGACAGGCGGAGGGCATCGCTGCGGCGAAAGCAGCGGGCACATACAAGAGAGCAGCCAGGCTCAGCTCTCAGCAGGTCGGAGAAGCGCGTGAGAGGCTCGCTGCGGGGGTTTCCAAGGCTTCTGTAGCCAGAGACCTAGGCGTGTCGCGTCAGACGCTCTACGCGGCCCTCAAGGGCGAGGGCGTGTACGCCGAACACGAGGACTGAGCAGGGTGAAAGACAAAACCCCGATCACCATGTGGTGACCAGGGTCTGAGTGAGAGCTCCACGTGGTGATCGGTCACCAATGTCAGCAGCTCGTACTCGTTGGCCCGGGTCAGTGCCCCGGTGCTGTTGGTCCCCGCGTCGCACGTGATGAGCGCCTTGGCATCGGGGAATGCCAGCATCACCCGGTCGATCGCCTCGGGCCTGATCTCATGACCGAGGTGGTAGTCGGGCACGTGCAGGCGCACGTCCAGGCCCAGCTCGGAGAGTCCTGCGTACAGGATCGTTCCGGCACAGATGCCGTCTGTGTCGAAATCGGGGACGACGACGAGAGGCATGTCGTTGACTCTGAGGTACTCCAGTGCGGCACACATGGTGTCAATGTCTTGGAGCAGCGGGTGGGTCGGGTCGTTGACCTCAGCAAGATATTCATCAGTCCAGCCCATGTGTTCACGGACGAGGTTGAACAGTTCTAAGCCTGTGGGGCCGGAGGTGAATTCATCGATATCCAACGGTTCAGATGAGGGTGGAGATGGTGTGGTGGTCATGGGGTGGTGGTCCTTTCTTTTTCTTGAAGTCGGAACTACAACCCGGTTCCGCTCGGTTGGGTTTTGTTGATGTCTAGTTCCAGGTTGTTCATGTGGTGTTGAGCGTCTTGGTCGCGATATGTGTGTTCCTGGTAGCGATAGGATCGGAACTACAACCCGGCTCCGCTCGGTTGGTGCTAGTCACTCGTGGAAATTTTCAAGATATTTTTCGACGGCCCAGATCCATTGAGTATTTTCATCAACATTGCAATCGTAATGATCAAGGAAATACTCAGCGATATTCAGATAATCGTCCTCGGTGAGTTGGGTCTTGTCGATGTCTAGTCTCAGATCATCTATGTGGTTTTTAGCGTCCTGGATGCGATATGCGCGGTCTTGATATCTGTAGGCAGCTTCGATCTGTTCGGGCGTGAGGTTTTTGATGATCTCAGGAAGCGGGAATGGAACCACGGTGTACTTGAAGAGCTGGTGTTTATAGGCCGCTTCGATCTGTTCTTCAGAATTGGAACTATTATCCGGTTCCACTCGGTCGTAAAGGAATGAATCGTTCATTTTTATGGAAATCCTTTCTTGGAGTCGGAACTATTACCCGGTTCCGCTCGGTTTAATATGGATATGGAATACACCCACGTCCACCGGGATGATCCGGTGGACGTGGGTGTGGTGATTGGTGTTATTGGGGGTTGCAGTAAGCATCCCCTTCGATGTACCAGCACTTACCGGGAGTGTTATCTAGTTCATGGGTACCGAAGTCGAAGTCGACTCTGGTGTTTCCGCCACCGCCACCTGATGAACCGCCGCCGTTATTCGACGGAGCAGGAGCGCTGTAGGAACTACCGCCGGAGTAACCGGAAGAGCCACTGTAGCCACCGGAGTAGCCGGAGTACGAGGAGGCAGACTGCTGTGCCTGTGCGGCTGCTGCTTGGTACGCCTGGATGGCGTCCTTGAGAGCCTGAGAGGCAGCGGTGATTTCACCGGTCTTGGCGGCAACCGTCTTGGCCTTGTCGATCGATGCCACAGCCTCGTCGTAAGTCGAGACAGTCACGGTTGTGGAAACAGAGTGCGAGTCTGCCTCGACGGCCTTGAGAGCGTCGTAGGCAGCCTTGACGGTAGCGTCACCCTGGAGCCCGGTGTCGCCGTCGACGACAGCAAGCTGATCAGTCGCGTCCTTCTGAGCGGCAGCCAGGTCGCTCTTGGCTGTGTCCATGGAGGTGTTGGCCTCTTCGGATGCCTTGGCCAGACGGTACTGGTCGACAGTCTGCGTGAAGGCCGCAGTCTGAGCCTTGAGAGCATCGAGGTCGGCTTGGCGAGCGGTGGTGAGTGTCTTGATAGTAGCGAGATCATCACGCGTGGCACACGTGCGAGGAGCAGCGCTATCTCGCTGAGTTTCGGCTTTCTTCACTACCCCCTTGAGATTCTCAGTGACGGTCTTGCCATCAACCAACGCAGAAGCCGACTGTGAAGTGTCTGCGCTCTGCGAGGCGTCAGCGTGCGTCGGGGTGCTTTCGGTAAAACCTGCGGCGAAAGCAGCAGGCTCATCGCCTTCAACGAGAGCGATCGCAACCTCGGCGTCCTGGACAGCCTTGGTGAGCTCAACCTTTTGAGTGGTAAAGAGCGCGGTCTGGGTTTCGCACCCCTGGTCAATCGCGTAGGCGTGGTAGGCCAGACCACCGCCGGTTCCCGCTAGGACAAGGGTGAGAGCGGAGGTGGCGGCGATGAGCTTGGTTTTGCGAGGCCAGGTTTTAACTCTAAGATTAATGCTCATCACTTCCCCTTAATCCAAGTCCCGGAAGAATCCCTGACATATCCTGTTACTTTCGCGCTTGGGATAGTGACCGTGCCGTCTTTCATAACTCCGAAGTTGAAAGTGGCAACTTCTCCATATCCGTCTTTTTTGTCAAATACGCTGTCGTGGAACGTAAAGTTTCCGGCACCGTCTGCGACCGGGGAAACCGCACAATCGAGTACTTGGATGAACTCGCTTGTCGAGTCCATGTAGACACCCTTTTCCGGCGCATCAGCGTTGAACTTGCTCATGGGGAATACTTCCTCACCGTAGTCACCCCCCATACTAATGCTGGCAAATCGGGCTACCCAGCCTACGCCAGTCATGGCCTCAAGTCGCTTGTTTTCTGCTAGCATTTCATCGACCGAGGTGGTGTAACCTTCCACCGTCGTCTCGGCCATCTCATCAAGCCATGATTCTTTACCCTTGAGCTTTGAAACATAAAGGTCGTAGGGGTTGGTCTCTAACGCTTCGAGGTCTGCTTCCGTGAGCTCACCTTGATCAATTAGGTTCTCTACGTAACTTCGCAATTCGCCAATAATGCCGTAGTCTCCCAGCGCGAAGTTAGCGTTCTTCAAGAAGATCTCCTCAGCTTCTTCCTCCGTCACGGGCGTCTTCGTGGGGGTAGACGCTACTTTTTCTCCGCCCTCGTTGAATTCAATTTTTCCGTCTATGGCGCATAGGCTTGTAGATTTCACGTCACGAGCGGAGATAGTCACCGATTTGACTGGCACACTCGTACCGTCCATGTTGAGTGCACTCTCAAGACCTTCAGGAAGTTGCACCTTGACGTGCCCGCTGACAGACCCGCCTGTTGAGGACTCGAATTCGAAAAGTGAACCGTTATCGGTCGATGCCTCCGGCTCAGAGCCGCAAGCGGCTAGACCGACCATCGAAATTAGGAGAACGGGAACAAATAGTATCGATCGTTTCATGATAGTAATCCCTACAAAATAACTGATGAACAAATCGATCTTATGGTACTTATCCGTTCTATGGAAGCGATGAGTACCTGGAAGTGGTGATTTCCACCCCGAAGAATTGAAATGTGGGGGAAACCGGAAATAGAGTTCTAAGATTGACGCTCGGCGCGAATCTGCGCGCCGAGCGTCAACGTCGCCACCTCACACAGGAAGCCCTCGCCGAACAGCTCGACATGACAGCCCGTTATCTCGCGGGGATCGAACGCGCAGAGCGTAACCTTACCCTCGACTCCATCGAAGCTCTGGCCGCTCAGCTCAACATCGATCCTCACTCTTTGCTGAAGCGCCCGTAGCGGTAGCGCAGCACGGTCGGGCTTGGCGCGAGGGCAGATGCCGCCGCTGTCCAGGACATTCCCTCGAAGCGAACGAGCTCGCGAACATGGACGGCGATCGCTTCATCCACCGCATCACGCAACAAAGCAAGATCCCGCAGCTCAGCTTCCCCCACAGAGAGGTTGAGGTCAACAACATCAGAGAGAAACGCGGCCACATGAGCTCTCGCCTGCTCGAAACTACTCACGATCACCCCTCCTCAACAATCCCGGAACACGTAAACACAGCCGTCAGGGGCATCAAGAAGCGTGTAATCGAAGCGAGCATCACGCTCGTAAGCGTCTTCGTCAAAGTACCTCACCGCTTCCTCAGGCCAGCCGTCCTGCATGGCCTCAATCTCGTCAGAGAGGTACTCAGTGAACGAGAACCAGGTGCCCAGGTACTGGTCCTCAAATGCACCTCGGTCCGGCAGGCCGTCGGAGTCATAGGTGTAGCCGCCGTTCTCGACCCACGCTAGGAACGCAGGCCATTGAGCCTCGCCCACGTCGTTGAACAGCTCACCCCAGAGACCAGCTTGAGAGGGCGACATTTCACCTGTGTGTGAGGGGAAGCCCTCGTGATCCAGACACCACAGCTCCTCATGCGAGGTGGGGCAGCCGTGGAGATCCTCAGGTGTGATGTCGTCCGCGTCCTCGGCATCGATCCAGAGACCTCGTAGGACACTAGCGTTGTAACACGCTAAACAACCGACCCAGACCGATGGACGAACGACGACGGGGACGCTAATAACTGTTGGATGATTCATTGCAACCTCCCGAGATAAGGGGAGGTCAGCCTGGGCAGTCCATTCTCGGCAAGGACGCACGGAAGCAGACTGACCTCCAAGGGAGCGCTCGGGGTCGCATTGCGACCCTCATACTCAGACGAAGGCAGTGACGGAGGTTGAGACTTTCGGTGACTGCCGCCCGCACTGCAGGCGACACCCACATCTCATGGAAGGAAAGAAGGAAGGGAGGGCGGGGTGTGAGCAACCGTGGTACCGGACTGCTTGACCCCAATATGTACCACTTTTGTGACCCGCGTCTCCATCTGGGGTCATCGAGGCCATATTTGTAACGCTCAACGTAACGCTTGTAACGCTTGTGTAACGCTTGTTCGAAGAGAAGCGTTACAAGTTGTTACCCTGATGTATCAAGCAAAACGGCTCAAAAAATGGGCTTGTAACGCTTGTAACGCTTAAAATCAACTTCTCGCGTACACGCGCATACGCGCGCATGTGTGCGCGTATGGGGGAGTCAAAATCAAGCGTTACAAGCGTTACATCGGCTCTCGTTCAGGCAAGATAGCCTCGTTGACCAGGCAAAACGCTAAGCCTCAGGTGTAACACTTGTTCGGAATGAAGCGTTACGTAGCGTTACAACAAGCGTTACACGTCCGCTTGACCTGCCCACCCCTCCCTCACCTCCCTGTGCTCTTCCGCGAGCGAGGTTGGTCTCGCGCACCCGAGGGGTGCGCTGTATGTGTTGTGCCTTCTCGCACCCGCAAGGGCGCGGTCAGTTGGTGTTAGTGAGACCTCCCTCACTGCCTCATTGTGAGGCTGGCGGGTGAAGTGGAGGGGTGATCTCAGCGAGTCGCGGGGACTTCCTCGGTAAACTTGCTCGCGTATGAGCACAATCGACCGTCCGAGGAGGCGATGAGATGCGGGGCAAGCCGGACTACAACGACAACTCGATGGTCGTCGCGTACTACCGCTACTCGTCGTCCTCGCAGAACGAGGCGAGCATCAACCAGCAGCGAGAGATGGTCCAGCGGTGGGCCTCTTCGCAGGGGCTCCTTGTGGTCTCTGAGTATGAGGACGCGGCGAAGACCGGGACCAACGCTGACCGTCCTGGTTATCAGCTCATGCTGCGAGATCTGAAGAAGATCAAGCCTGCTTACGTCGCGGTGTGGAAGAACGATCGCCTCGCTCGTGACCGCGCTGAGTTGCTGCTCGTCAAGCAGACGATTCGCTCGGTGGGAGCCAAGCTTCATTACATCGAGGGCATCTCTCCCAACGATTCCCCTGACTCCGTGCTCATGGAGGGCGTTGCGGATGCTTTCGCTGAGTACTACTCGCGCCAGTTGAGCGCGAACATCAGGCGAGGTCAGCGCTACAACGCCGAGCGAGCCCTGAGCAACGGGCACAAGATCTTCGGCTTCGCTGTGGACGAGGACAAGCACTACGTTCCCGACCCTGAGACCGCGCCCATCGTGAGTCAGATCTTTGACGACTACGCCTCAGGCGTGTCCATGCAAAAGATTGCCGATCGTTTGAATGCTCAGGGCGTGAGGACGACGCGCGGGTACAGGTTCACGCCGAAGAATCTGAACAAGCTCCTAAAGAATCGCGCCTACATCGGCGAGTACTCCTACGGTGAGCACCTCATCGAGGATGGGATGCCGCGTCTTGTCGAGGACGAGACCTTCGAGGAGGTTCAGCGCCGTTTCGCCATCAACAAGCGCCGAGGAGCGAAGACGAAGGCCGAGCTTGCGGCCCAGGGCGATGAGGCCCCGGACTACTGGCTCACGGGCCATGCCTACTGCCTCTCCTGCGGCGCTCCAATGGAAGGGGTTTCCGGCACGTCGAAGACCGGGAAGAAACACCGTTACTACTACTGCCTTGATCAGCGAAAGAAGAAGTGCTCCGCGAAGCCTGTTCGCAAGGATGAGATCGAAGCACGCGTCGAGGAGATCGTCGCTTCCTTCCTCGCTGATCCCGAGATGCTCGCCTCCCTGGCCGTAGACCTCGCGGATCACTACCAGCGCACGCACGGGCGCGGAGATGAGATCCTCAAGGCGTTGGAGGCACGCCGAAGCGATGTGGAGACCAAGCTCGGCAACTTCGTCAAGGCCATCTCTCAGGGCATCTTCAACGCGAGCACCGCTGAGGCGATGAACGCGCTCGAAACTCAAAAGCAGGAGCTGGACGCTGCGATTCAGGCCGAGCACGTCAAGGCGACGCTATACGAGGACGAGACCTCCATCGGCGCGTTCTACAAGAGGTTCGCTGAGGCAACTATCGACACTCCCGAAACCCGCGAGCAGCTCTTTGAGTACTTCGTGGACAAGGTGTTCATCGGGCGTGAGCAGATCGTCATCGCGTCGTACTTCTACGACAGCCCCAGTCACATCGAGTTCGAGGATCTCGAAGAGGCTCTCACCACAGGAAACAGAGCGGGGGAAGTGCGAACCTACGCTCGAAAGCAAGAGTTCAACACTTCCCCCTCAGGTGGAGCTAAGGGGATTCGAACCCCTGACCTCTTCCATGCCATGGAAGCGCGCTACCAACTGCGCCATAGCCCCGCGTTCAGTTCATCGCGTTTGCGACCCGTTAAGCATAACGGAACGCCAGCCGATTCGTAAAATCGAAACCCCGTGCAGGCCATCACACCAGCCACGATCCACGGATCAGTGCAACAACAGATGCGCGATGCTTACGCCCCCAACACATCCTCGCGGTAGCCAATATTGTGCGCAGCCAAACGGAAAGACGGAGCACCCGACGCGCCGGAGCCTCCCCCACCCACGCGAACAAGCTCTGACCAGTGGCAATTATCCAAGCCACGCATCGCATCAAACTCAAGCGGGTTCAAGCCCATGCAGGTAATCAGACCGCGCAAAATTGCTGCACCGTGGGCAACTACAATGACAGTCGCATCCGAAGGAGCCTGGCCAGCCGCCTCAAAAGCAGCATCCCGCACGCGCACCCCCACAACATCCGACGGTTCAATCGAGGCCTCAGCACTCTCGCCCGTCTGGCGCCATGCATCCACCAAATCCGGATACTTTTCGCGAGCCTCCGGCAAGGTGAGTCCCTCAAACAGGCCGTAGTTGCGCTCAATCAGGCGCTCATCCACGATCGGCCCCTCAACATCGCCACCCTGGGCACGAAACACTCCAGCCAGCAGTTCAGCAGTTTCCGAGGCCCGTGACAGAGGCGAACAAACAATCACAACCTTATTCGAGCTCTGGGAAGCAACACTCACACCCACCTGAGCACTCCGTGACAGGACACGCTTCGCTAGGACCTCGCCAGCGCGCTCAGCCTGCTTACGACCACGAGTATTCAGCGGACGATCAATCACGCCCTGGAAACGCCGCTCAACGTTATAGTCCGTCTGTCCGTGACGCACGAACACAATACGGTTCGCGCCGTCATCGTGTGTCTCAACAGCAAAGTTAGTGTCACTGGCAGGTGCGGTGACGGTAGCGGGTGAAGAAGTAGCAGGCTCGGTCATGCTCACTCTTCCTCAGCGTCAGAATCGGCGACAGACTCCATCGCACCCGATGCAATCGCTGACGCCAAGTCCATGCCTCGTGCGTCACCCATCGACGCAACAACCTCAGCCGCCGACATCGGAGTACCGACCCCAGCACCCACCGTGCCCGGCGCCGCAACAAAACCGGCAACGCGCGCGGCCTCACCCTCGGGAGCAAGGTGCGTCACCTTACCGTCTGCCCAGAGCTTTTCCAGAGCGTAGAACTCACGCTGTTCATCGGTCAGAACGTGGCAGATCAGCTCACCGTAGTCGATCAGCACCCACGTGCCACCTGTACGACCCTCGATACGATCAGGCTTCACACCCAACTGCTTTGCCGTCTGATCCATGATTTCTTCAGCGATCGCGCGCACCTGACGATCCGTAGGAGCAGAAAAAATCAGAAATGACTCAGCCAACGCCAGACGATTCCCCACGTCCACCGCCACCGGATCCGTCGCCAACTTGTCGATCGCAGCCTCTACGATGACGTCCTGCAGATCCTTTTGCGCTTCACTCACGTGGTTTGTCCTCTCTTCGCGCCGACGATCGGCGGATGCTTCGCGCCGACAATCAGCGGCTTCTATGCCCGTCACTGATCCGTGTACAGGTCGTATTTCTTGATGTACTGGACAACACCGTCGGGCACCAAATACCAGACCGGATGCCCACTTTCGACGCGCTTACGGCAGTCCGTTGACGAGATCGCCATTGCGGGGACCTCCACCAACGACACCGAATTGCGAGGCAAACCCGACGCATCCAATTGATGTCCTGGACGAGTAACGCCAATGAAATGCGCCATTTTGAACAGTTTATCCGCGTCCTTCCACTGGGCGATCTGCGCCAGAGCATCTGCGCCCGTAATGAAGTAGAAGTCCGTATCCTCCAAGTATTGCGCCGCAAGATCGGTCAGCGTATCGATCGTGTACGTTGTCCCACCACGGTCAATATCGACACGAGACACGGTAAAACGCGGGTTCGACGCTGTAGCAACAACCGTCATCAGATAGCGGTGTTCGGCACTGGTCACCTTGCGCCCGGCCTTGAACGGTTGCATCGCCGCGGGCACGAACACAACCTGGTCAAGTTGGAAGACTTCCATCACTTCCGACGCCGCGACAAGGTGTCCGTGGTGAATGGGGTCGAAAGTTCCACCCATGATCCCGATGGATCGACGAGGCCGACCAGCTGAAAACTCTTTAGCCGCACTGGTGGTCAGAGCATCATCGGGCGCCTCGACACCATCGACGCTACTGGCCTGCGCGCAAGTCTGGTCACTCATGGACGAACCGTCCCATCGCCTTCAATAATCCACCGCGTTGTCGTCAGTTCAGCCAAACCCATCGGACCCCGAGCATGAAGCTTCTGAGTCGAGATACCGATCTCTGCGCCTAAGCCAACCTGGCCGCCATCAGTGAAACGGGTCGACGCGTTAACCGCAATGGCAGCCGAATCAATCTCAGTCTGGAAACGGTTCGCGGATTGAAGGGAACGGGTGCAGATCGCTTCAGTGTGACCGGTCGAGTAGCGACGAATATGGGCGATGGCCTCATCAATCGAGGGAACGACCCGCACCGCCAAATCCATCGACAGGTATTCTGTTGCCCAGTCTTCTTCGGTTGCCTCAACCCACATATCGGAGTCAATCGACGGAGTCTGACGAGCAATCTGAGCAGAAGCAGGATCCAAGTGCAGAGTAACGCCAGCTGTTGCCAAACGAGTCAGGGCCGACAGCAGGAAACGCTCGGCCTCGGCTTCGTGCACAAGGAGAGTCTCTGCCGCATTGCAGACACCCACACGCTGAGTCTTCGCATTCATAATGATGCGTTCAGCGGCTTCCAAGTCCGCGCCTTCATCAATGTAAACGTGACAGTTACCCGTGCCCGTTTCGATAACAGGGACAATTGAGTTTTCGACGACAGCCTGGATCAAGCCCGCGCCACCGCGCGGAATGAGGACATCGATGCCTCCACGAGCACGCATCAAAGCCGTCGCACCAGGACGTCCCAGATGGTCAACCGTCTGAACTAAATCAGCGGGCAGATCAACGCTTTCAAGAGCATCACGCATCACGGTGATGATCGCCTGATTCGAGTTAAACGCCGCGCTACCACCGCGCAGAATAACCGCGTTACCGGACTTCAGGCCAAGCACTGTCGCATCAATCGTCACATTCGGACGAGCCTCGTAAATCATTGCGACAACGCCCATCGGCACGCGCACCTGACGGATACGAAGACCCAGCTCATTCACGGTTCCACGAACGATCTCACCGACCGGATCCGGCAAGCTGGCGACGTCGCGAACAGAATCAGCAATTGACGCGATACGCGACTGATCCAAGGCCAAACGATCCAAGAGCCCAGCGGACATGTCGTTTTCACGACCTCGCACCAAATCCAGCTGGTTCGCAGACAAGATTTCGCGGGACCGTTCTTCAAGGGCAGTCGCAATTGCTTCCAGCGCGCGATTCTTCACGCCAGCTGTCGCCGCGGTGAGCGACAAGGATGCCGTGCGCGCAACCGTAGTCAGATCTGAAATATCAGGAATCTGGTCAGTCATGTCCCCATTTTCCCACAGGTTGGAGTGCCAAGCAGTACTAGACCAGCGGTGCCAAGTCGTCACGATGCACGATCGGGCGTGGATGCTCCCAACCCGAAAGACGCAGATCTTCAGCAGACAAACCCGCCATATGTGCGACCTCATCGGAGTCGTAGGAGACGATGCCTCGCGCCAGCAGGCCAGTTGGACCAGCGATATCTACAACATCGCCGGAATCAAAGTGTCCGATGATGCGAACAACGCCGGCAGCCAGCAAAGACTTTTTGCCCGCAGTGATTGCACGACCCGCTCCCTCGTCGACGATGATTTCGCCACGAGAATGCGCAGCATGAGCAATCCAGAGGCGACGCGATGCCGGACGAACCGATGAAGGCGCGAACCATGTACCCGTCGCGATCCCCGACAGTGCAGTCCCCAGTTCATCCGCGCTAGTCAAGACCACCCCAATGCCGGAGGTCGCAGCCATCGTCGCGGCCTGAACCTTCGTCACCATGCCTCCGGTGCCCACCTTCGAGGCCGATCCCGTCACCAAGACAGCATGCAGGTCGTCCGTCGAATGAACCTCGCGAATGAGCTGCGAACCCGGATGGCTGGGAGGCGCGGTATACAGCCCATCAACATCTGTTAGCAGGATCAGCGCGTCGGCTGCAACCATTTGCGCCACATACGAGGCCAGACGATCGTTATCGCCAAAGCGAAGCTCGCGAGTAGTGACCGCATCGTTCTCGTTAATAATAGGAACAACGCCACAGCTGAGCAGGCGGGCAAGCGCAGAACGCACGTTCGTGTAGTGTTCGCGACGCATGACGTCTTCAGTGGTGAGCAACAACTGAGCGACATCAAGGTGGTGCGCCTGAAATGCTGCCGTCCAGCGAGCAACCAGGAGCCCCTGCCCCATCGCGGCAGCAGCCTGAACGCTTGCCAGATCGCGCGGACGCGAATTGAATCCCAGCGGATCCAGACCCGCTGCAACCGCACCGGAAGAGACAATGATGATCTCTTTACCCGGCGTCTTCCACTTCGCGACCAAACGCGCTACGGAATCAATACGGTTCAAATCCAGGCCACCATCATCGCGGCTCAGCGACGAGGATCCAATTTTGACGACAATACGGTTCGCATCGTTGATACGGCCGTCACACGAAGGAGTCACTTCGAGTCCTTGCCTTAGGGGTAAGTGGTTTTCAGTTTTCGCTATTTGGGTCGGTCCACACGCCCTTCTGGCGTTCGGTCCATAGTTCTTCACGCGCCGCAGTCTTCGCGCCCATCACCTGATGGTGGATCTCGCGCTTCTGCTTACGCGTCGGGCGAGCCGACTGGTTAATACGCAAGTCAGTGCCACGCTGTCCCAGCAGTTCCGGACCGGTGGTAAGCGTCGGTTCCCAATCGAAGACGATGCCGGTATCCAGCGGACCAATGACGACGGTATCTCCGGCGAAGGCACCGGCCTTCATCAACTGGTCTTCAACGCCTGCGGCAGCAAGACGGTCAGCCAAGTAGCCGATCGCTTCGTCATTCGCAAAGTCAGTCTGGCGAACCCAGCGTTCAGGCTTATCACCACGAACCTGGAAGACCTCTTCACCATCCATCTGGACGCGAGCAACAGTGACGGTGTCACGCGACCCGACAGCCTTCGGACGAATAACCGGTCGTGCTTGACGTTCAGGCAGGGATTCGCGGTGCTTCTTCACCAGGGCGGCCAGCGTGAAGGACAGGTCTTTCAAACCCTCGTGCGTGACGGCAGAAACCTCGTGGATCGGCCAGCCGAACTGCTCTAATTCGGGGCGCGTAATCTCTGCCAAGTCGCGACCATCCGGCACATCGACCTTATTAAGGACGATGACACGCGGGCGTTCCATCAGTGGAACGTAGCCTTCAATCTGGCCAAGATCGCCCTGATAGACGGCCAGTTCAGCTTCAATTGTCTTCAGGTCAGACAGGGGTTCGCGCTCAGATTCGTAGGCGGCGGTGTCCAGCACGTGTACAATCACACCACAGCGTTCAATGTGACGCAGAAAGTCAAGGCCGAGACCCTTACCGGAAGAAGCGCCAGGAATCAGACCGGGAACGTCAGCAATCGTGTAGCGTTCATCGCCAGCCTGCACAACACCAAGGTTCGGGATCAACGTAGTAAACGGGTAGTCCGCAATCTTCGGGCGGGCAGACGACATCGCAGCGATAATCGACGACTTACCAGCCGACGGGAAACCGACCAAAGCAACGTCTGCGACCGACTTCAGTTCAAGAACAACATCGCGTTCTTCGCCGGGCTCCCCCAGCAGAGCGAAGCCAGGAGCCTTACGCGCCTTCGAAGCAAGCGCAGCATTACCTAGGCCACCTCGGCCACCTTCAGCTACAATGAAACGCTCGCCTGCACCAGTGAGGTCAGCAAGCAACTCACCGGACGGGGACTTCACAACAGTGCCGTCGGGAACGGGAAGAATAATGTCTTCGCCGTTCTTACCCTGACGGAAGTCACCCATGCCGGGCGTACCGTTGCTCGCCTTCTGGTGTGGACCACGGTGATACGTCAGGAGCGTCGTCACCTGCAGATCAACTTCGAGGATGACGGAACCACCATTGCCACCGTCGCCACCATCTGGGCCAGCGAGCGGCTTGAACTTCTCACGCTTAATTGAGGCAACACCGTTACCGCCATTGCCACCAGCAGCATGGATCGTCACGCGATCAATGAAGTCTGCCATTTCGTCTCCTTAAAATGATCCGAGGGTCTGTGCACAAACCTCTGCACATCAAAGTTATGTGAAAAGGGCGCCCGGCATGTGCCGGACGCCCCCTTCAAGCGATCGGTCTCAGGCAGAGACCGGCTCAACGACGTTGACAACCTTACGGTCGCGCTTCACACCGAACTCAACGGCGCCTGCACGCAGGGCGAAGAGGGTGTCATCCTTGCCACGACCAACGCCGTCGCCCGGATGGAAGTGAGTGCCACGCTGGCGAACGATGATCTCGCCTGCGTTCACAAGCTGACCGCCGTAGCGCTTAACGCCCAGTCGCTGAGCGTTCGAGTCGCGGCCGTTACGGGAGGAACCAAGGCCCTTCTTATGTGCCATCAGAAACTACTTTCTGCTCGAATCGGTCTCAGGTCAGGCGATCTCAGTGATCTTGACAACCGACAGCTTCTGACGGTGTCCCTGGCGCTTACGGTAGCCCGACTTGTTCTTGTACTTGATGATGGAAATCTTCGGACCCTTAGTTGCGTCCACAATTTCTGCTTTGACGGTGACCTTGCCAAGCTTGGCAGCATCGACGGTGATGGCATCGCCATCAACCAGCATCAGCGGCTGAAGCTCAATGCTGGAACCGATTTCTTCGGAAACCTTGTCGACGACGACGACGTCACCGACGGAGACCTTCTCCTGACGGCCGCCGGCCTTGACGATCGCGTAGACCACGTGTAGCTCATCTCTTCTAGATATACGGAACGGGATTCGCTTGAACAGCGTTTCAATATTTATCCCGCTGGCGCCGGTCGCGCCGACGATCAAATTTAGCTGATTTGCCTATCTTAGGGCAACTTGTATGAGCCAAAAACAGGGGTTTTACGCTGTGCGATTCCACACCCTGCAATTTTTGGCGACACGCCGAGTCACCCTAGTTTAGATAAATCAGGCAGTCTCGTCGCCGCTTTGGGTGGCGAGGCGACGACGACGCTTCGGCTTGGAAGCGCTAGACGTGGAGGCTTCAGGTAAAGTCAACGCATCCGTTGTCATCGTGGGGGCAACCACTGTTACCGGATCCTCTACCCTAGCGGGCAAGTCCAACACCAGAGCGGGAGCCGTCTTTCCCGGTTCAACGCTTGGTGTGGTGACAACACGCCTGCGCGTCTTTCGAGGCGTAGATGCGGACGATGCTAAGTGAGCCGACGCCGATCGCGCGCGAGTCTTGGACCCGCTTGCCTTCTTAGCTTCAGGCTCGTTCGCCTGCGCAGCATTTGCTACGGGCTCGCTCGCATCCGGTTGGGCAGAATCCATCGAGACTGCCCTACGACGCCTACGAGGCCGCGCAGTCTTTTCAGAGTTATTGCCTGCCTGGCCCGCGGAATCGGATTCACGTGGTGTGATCTGAGCGGTGACATCAGCCTTCGATTCGCTCTTTTCAGCCTCAGTCGAAGAAGAGAGTGTTTCTTCTGATGACACTCGGACTGCGCGACGCGGACGACGCTTCTTCACAGGCTGTTCCTGTTCGTTTTCGCCCGTTTCTCCGGCAGGTGAAGCAGAGTCAGCAACGTTCGAATCGGCCTTTTCGTGCACACGCTTGCGTCCCTTACCACCCTTTGATTCGGGAGCAGAGTTCTCACCCGCGGAGGCGGCCTCGTTGACCGGAGAATCAACGGAGGCAGACACTTCGGATTCGTCAGACTTGCGCGACGCAGCGGCAATGGCGGACAGAGCCTGCTTGGCCTTTTCGTGCTCGGCGGAGTCTTCGATGCGCTCAGCCTTCTTGCGTTTATTCGACTTCGGGGTGGCCCCCGTGTGGTCCTGGGAGCCCGAGAGCTCAACAGGATGATCGTGGACGATGAAGCCACGGCCTTCGCACGCTTCACACGGGGTTGAGAAAGCTTCGACGAGGCCCTCACCCACGCGCTTACGCGTCATCTGCACCAAACCGAGAGAAGTAATCTCTGTGACCTGGTGACGCGTGCGATCACGACCCAAGCACTCGACCAGACGACGGAGAACCAGATCGCGGTTAGATTCGAGCACCATGTCAACGAAGTCGACGATGATGATGCCACCGATATCACGCAGACGCAGCTGACGAACGATTTCTTCGGCAGCCTCAAGGTTGTTGTGCGTCACGGTTTCTTCCAGTGTGCCACCGGCGCCAATGAACTTACCGGTGTTGACGTCAATGACCGTCATCGCTTCCGTACGGTCAATGATGAGCGTGCCACCCGACGGCAACCAGACCTTGCGGTCCATCCCCTTCGACAGTTGCTCGTCAATGCGGTGAGCAACAAACACGTTATCGGTGCCCACCCACTTTTCGACGCGGTCAGACAGTTCCGGTGAAAGTTCATCCACGTAAGACTTGACGGTTTCGAAGGTTTCATTTCCTTCGATCACAAGCTTCGAGAAGTCTTCGTTGAAGATATCGCGGACAACACGGACAGCAAGCTCGGGTTCGCCACGCAACAACGTCGGAGCGGTCTTCGTATTCTTCTGCTGTTCTTCGATTGACGTCCACTGCGCGCTCAAGCGTGCGACATCGTCACGAATCTGTTCTTCGGTTGCACCTTCAGCTGCGGTACGTACGATGACGCCCGAACCGGCGGGAATAACCTGCTTCAAGATCTTCTTCAGACGGGTGCGCTCACGATCGGGCAACTTGCGCGAGATACCCATCATGGAGCCGTTCGGGATCAGCACCAGGTAACGTCCCGCCAGCGTGATCTGACTGGTCAGACGCGCGCCCTTATGGCCGATCGGATCCTTGGTCACCTGGACCAGAACCGGGTCACCCGACTTCAGAGCAGACTCGATGCGACGCGGCTTGCCTTCAAGACCAACGGCATCCCAGTTCACTTCACCGGCATAGAGGACGGCGTTACGACCACGGCCAATATCAACGAATGCGGCTTCCATTGAGGGCAACACATTCTGCACGCGACCGAGGTAGATGTTGCCGACCATCGACTTCTGGGTGCGACGAGCAACGTAGTGCTCTACCAGCAGATCATCTTCGAGGATCGCAATCTGATCCAGACCATCATGATCTCGGATCACCATCTGACGATTCACGGACTCGCGACGAGCTAGGAACTCCGACTCAGTAATACCGTGGCGACGGCGACCTTCACGACGAGTTTCCTTGCGACGCTGCTTCTTCGCTTCCAGACGAGTCGACCCCTTGAGAGCCTTCACCTGGTCGTTAACGTCACCTTCGTCGGATGAGGTGGAACGTGTGCGACGACGGCGACGACGGCGCGTTGAGGTCTCTTCCCCATCGTCTTCTAACTGCGTAGTATCCGACGATGCAGTGTCTTCTGCCTGGGCCTCTTCACCTTTGTCCGCATCTGCCTGAACCGTGTCATTTGACTTGGTACGACGACGCGCGCGTTTCGTATCAGTATCAGGAGTTTGAGAGGCTTGAGCGGAATCAGTTACCTCTTCAACCTGGGCTTCACTGGTATCCGCATCAGCCTTTACGGTCTTACGAGTCTTACGAGAACGCTTTTCACGCGTGGGGGTTTCCGTAGGGGCCTCGTCGTTTGAACGAGACTGCGAGCGCGACGAACGAGCCGGAGCGGGTTGCTCGACAGGTGCTTGAAAAACGGGAGCCTGGAACTCAGGTTGCTGGAACAGCAATGACGCTGCAGGCGCTGAAGGTGCCGAAGAGGCATTCTCAGTGGTCACAATTCTCCATTTGTGAGGGCACGGTCCCACACCGAGCCGGTCCCTCGGCCTCGCCCTCTAGGGGCGGAAATCCTGACGGTTACCGCTAATCGCGGTCGAAACGTCGGCGCATGAGGCGTCTTCGACGTTTATCTCATTGCGAAGGTGTGTCCGCAATGTCCGATACACACTCAAGTTTGCCACATTTTTACCCGAGCCGTTTAAAGGGACACAGTTACATACGGCGCATCTCGGCCTCGTAAATTTATAAAACCAACTGTCAGCTAAATACCCACTTGAACATCGCCGAAGCCCCCTCTGAAAACTGGAAAGGCGGGACTTTCGACTCAAAAAACAGCCCAAATAATGACGAAAGTATCAGGTCTGTCAGATAACCGCCTTTTTCTCAAAAATCAACGCAAAAGCGAATAATCATGGGCTAGATTGACAGGTAAGCACGTGACGATGGTCCCGCTTGTTGGGTCCAAAGTCACTACGCGCACCATCCATCAACGAACTATTTGAGGGAAGGCGAGCACAATGACCCTCGCGCAGGCAGCGCTCGACTCTGTCATGCTCGGCAGGTGGCAGTTCGGTATCACTACCGTCTACCACTTCGTGCTGGTTCCACTGAACATCGGACTGGCACTCCTTGTCGCACTCATGCAGACGTTCTGGCACAAGACCGGAAAGCAGGAATGGCTCCACGCCACCCGCTTCTTCGGCAAGCTCCTCATCATCTCTTTCGCACTGGGCGTTTCCACCGGTATCGTCCAGGAATTCCAGTTCGGTATGAACTGGTCGGAATACTCCCGCTACGTCGGTGACATCTTCGGTGCACCGCTCGCAGTCGAAGCACTCCTTGCATTCTTCATGGAATCCACCTTCCTGGGCCTCTGGATCTTCGGTTTCGGTCGCCTGAAGAAGGGCATGCACCTGGCCACCATCTGGCTGGTCGCCATCGGCACCGCCGTTTCGGCCGCATGGATCCTCGGCGCAAACTCCTGGATGCAGCACCCGGTCGGCGCAAAGTACGACCCCGAAGCTGGACGCGCAGTCCTCGACGGTTCCATGAGCTTCTTCAAGCTCCTCGCAAACCCGGCGCTCATCTGGGAATACACCCACGTCATCACCACCGCATGGCTTGCCGCAGGCTCTCTGGTTGCCGGCATCTCCATCTGGTGGATGGTTCGCGCACAGCGCGAAGGCAGTGAAGAAGCAACCAGCCAGGCAAAGAACGTCTGGCATCCCGTTGCACGCTTCGGCCTGATCGTCATGCTTATCGGCGCTCTCGGCGTCATGGGCACCGGCCACTTCCAGGGCCAGGAACTGGTCAAGCTTCAGCCGATGAAGATGGCAGTCGCCGAAGGCATCTGCGTCGACACCGATGGCGCTGCCTTCACCGTCGCTCAGTTCGGTTCCTGCCCACTGGATTCCTCCGGCGAAGCACCCACCAAGTTCATTGAGATCCCCGGCGTTGCTTCCTTCATGTCGCACAATGACTTCAGCGCAACCTCCGCAGGTGTCGCTGACGAGCAGGCTCGCATGGTCGAACTGCTGAACTCGAACGCTGACTTCACCGCCAAGTACGGCAATGCAGCTCACTACAACTTCGTTCCCCCGCAGATGGCAACCTTCTGGTCGTTCCGCCTCATGATCGGCCTTGGCATCCTCTCCCTGATCTTCGCACTCTGGGGTCTCTGGGTTACCCGCAAGGGCACCGTCCCCGGTTCGAAGTCACTGTCGACGATGGCACTAATCAACCTGCCCCTACCGTTCCTGGCAGCAACCTTCGGCTGGATCTTCACCGAAATCGGTCGTCAACCGTGGGTTGTCGTCCCGAACATTGCAGGTCTTTCGAACGGTGATCCGGTCGGTTCTGTCATGCTGATGACCGACACCGGTATTTCAACGGCAGTTCCCGCCGGACAGGTTCTTGCAACCCTGATCGGCTTCACGCTGCTCTACGCTCTGCTGGGCGTTATCTGGTTCCTGCTCATGCGTCGCTACGTGCGCGAGGGCATCCACACCGCTAAGAAGACAGAAACCGACGCTCCCGCCGGCGACCTGTCCTTCGGATACTGAGAGGCGGCGAAACTGCAATGACACTTTCAATCCTCTGGTTCATCCTCATCGCTGTTCTTTGGACCGGCTACCTGTTCCTCGAAGGCTTTGACTTCGGCGTCGGCATCCTGCTGAAAGTTATCGGCAAGAACGACGAAGAACGCACGCAGATGCTGCGCACCATTGGTCCCCACTGGGACGGCAACGAGGTCTGGCTACTCACCGCCGGTGGCGCCACCTTCGCAGCATTCCCAGAGTGGTACGCCACGATGTTCTCGGGCATGTACCTTGCCCTGTTCCTCATTCTCTTCTGCCTGATCCTGCGCATCTCCGCTCTTGAGTGGCGCGCAAAGATCGCAACGGCAAAGTGGCGTAGCGCGTGGGACACTATCCACACCGTGACCGCTGTCCTGGTTCCCGTTCTGTTCGGTGTTGCATTCGCAAACCTCGTTCAGGGCATGAAGATCGAGGTCGTCGATGAGTTGACCGGCGTTGTTGTCGCACCCGATATGGTCACTAATTCGCTTGCAACCGCAACGCACCAGCTGACCGGTGGCTTCTTCTCACTGCTCACCCCGTTCACTATCCTCGGTGGCGTCGCAATCCTGGCCGTCTGCACGGCAGTCGGTGCCCAGTTCCTGGCGCTCAAGACCGAAGGCGATGTGCGTGAGCGCGCAAACGGCCTGGCAGCTCCCCTGTCGATCGCAGCAACCGTCGTTGCCGCAATCTTCCTGATCTGGGGTCAGTTCGCTTACTCGGCTAACGTCCTGGCATGGATCCCATTGCTCGTCGCAGCACTCGCGATCATTGCCTCGACCGCATTCAGCCAGAAGGCACTGCGTCGCGAAGGTCTGTCCTTCATCCTGATGGCTGTCGCAATCGCTTCGACCGTCACCTGGGTCTTCTCGGCAATGGCTCCGGCCGTCATGAAGTCCTCGATCGACCCGGCATACTCGCTTTTGATCGACCAGGCATCGTCCTCACCGGCAACCCTGGTTGTCATGTCGATCGTTGCTCTGATCTTCACGCCGATCGTCCTGATCTACACGGCATGGTCCTACTGGGCCTTCCGCAAGCGCGTGTCGGTTAGCGACGTCGATCAGAACCCCGGCTTGATTCCCTCCAAGATCCGTCTTGGTGAGAACTTCCTTGCTGGCTGATCTTTAAACACTTCGGTGGCCCGGTGCGTCAGTGCCGGGCCACCGTTGTGTTTCACCACGATTGCAGTGCCACATTCATCAACGTCTGGATACCGGTCTTTCGTACCTCGATTCACCCCGCCTTCCAGCCGTGTCCGCACTGTTTTTCAGTTACCGCTTCCCCCAGAAATTACGGCAAAATAGTTCAATGCGACCTTTTGATCCACGGCTTTTGAAATACGCGCGTTCTGCACGAAAACCCATCATTATTACGGGGCTCATCGGCACGCTGATTGCCATCGCCGTGATCACTCAGTCCCTACTGATCTCGGCAGCGCTCTCCCCCGTGATCACCGGCAACGCTCGCCTTAGTGACGTTGCAGGTTTCGTTGTTGCGCTGGTGATCGTGATCATTATTCGTGGGTTGCTTGTTGGGTTGCGCGATTCGCTCGGTCAGCGCGCTGCAGACAGTGCCATCCGAGATCTTCGTTGCGAGGTTTTGCATGCGACCGAAGAACTCGGTCCCCGCTGGCGTGCAGTTCACGGCGCCGACACGACAACGCTTTTGACGCGTGGCTTAGATGATCTGGGCCCCTACTTCGTAAAGTTCCTTCCTCAGCTTGTCCTGACGATGACGGCAACTCCTTTGGCTTTGGCTATCATGCTCTATTTGGACGCATGGTCGGGCGTCATCGCGCTCTTCGTCATTCCGTTGATTCCAGTTTTCATGGCGTTGATCGGTCGTTTTACTCAGGATTCGTCGAAGGCGAAGCTGGTCGCAATGGAGCGTCTGGGCTCGCAGCTTCTTGACCTCATGGCGGGCTTGCCTACCCTGCGCAGTCTGGGTCGCGAGAATGGACCTCGTGCGCACCTTGAAGCCCTGGGCAAAGAGAACACGCGCACCACAATGGCAACCCTGCGCGTCGCGTTCCTGTCGGGTGCAGCCCTTGAATTCCTTTCCACCCTGTCGGTTGCTCTTGTTGCCGTCGAGGTCGGTATGCGCCTTGTCGCCGGCAACGTCACCCTGTTTACCGGCCTCGCCGTCATCATGTTGGCCCCCGAAGTCTTCGAACCGCTTCGTCAGGTTGGCGCGCAATTCCACGCTTCCGCGAACGGTGTGGCCGCCGCACAAAGCGCCTTCGAGATCATCGAAACTGAGCGCCCGCAAGCTTCGCGTACCGTTTCGCCCCTCGTTTCTTCCCCCAGTAACGAGGCCACGCTCACCACTTCAACTTCTTCCCCCAATTCAGGGGCGGATGGGGACAGCACTTCACCTGTTTCTTTGCGCCAAGCTCCCCCGATTTCATCATGCACGATTGAGCTGGAAAACCTGAGCGTGGCGGCTCGCGGTACATGGGCTCCTCACAATCTTTCAGCTTCGATTCAGCCTGGACAGCTGACCGTTCTTGAAGGTGCGTCAGGGGCCGGTAAGTCGACAACTGTTCTGACGATTCTGAACCTGCTGACTCCGACAAAGGGGAGCGTTGTCCTTGCTCCTCTTGACGGGGCTACACCGTCCTGCGACGTTAGCGACTGCGATGCAAACTCGTGGTGGAAACAAATCACGTGGGTTCCTCAGGCTCCGACGATCCTTCCCGGCACGCTCCTTGAAAACATGGCGCTGAAAACCGTGACAAGCGGCCTCGTCGAAGCCGCGCAAGCAACAGGTTTCCACACCATTGTTGAAGCGATGCCCGATGGTTGGGATTCAAAGGTTGGCGTGGGTGGCATTGGCTTGTCAGTTGGGCAGCGCCAGCGTCTTGCACTGACGCGCGCACTGGTGAATGACTCACCGCTGGTGATCCTCGACGAGCCGACAGCGCATCTTGATGCCGTCAGCGAAGAAGAGATCACGCGGGCTATTCGAGCTCTTAAATCACAGGGGAAAACGGTTCTGGTTATCGCACACCGCCAGGCACTAAAGACGATTGCCGATCTGGTCATCCTGGTTGAAAGCGCGCCCGCTACCATCCAAGATATCGAAGAGTATCCGCAACTTGGGGTCAATGACTGGGCACAGACCAGCGTCGATGTTGATCTGCCAGGAATCTTGACAGTCAGTGCGACCGATACCGACCCAGAAAAGGCGGTGAACTGATGCTGTTCATTACTCGCGAAGAAAAGCGTGCTCTGAAACGAGTCTTCCCCCTCATCGAGGTCGATACCAAAGCATTCCTCTTCTCTGTTCTGCTTGCTTCCGGTGCTCTTGGTGCCGCTATTGCCCTTGGTGCGACTGCTGCTTGGCTGATCGCTAGGGCATCAGAGCACCCACCGGTTTTGTTCCTGACCGTCGCTGCCGTTGGCGTACGCACATTCGGCGTATCGCGCGCACTCCTGAGATACGCGGGCCGTTTGGCCAGCCATCGCGTTGCTTTGCGTGGCATGGACGCCCTGCGCCAGAACCTCTATCGCCGCCTCGCGCACAATCCCATCGACCGCTTGACCGCGATGAAGCGTGGTGATCTGCTTGCTCGTACGGGCGCAGACGTGGATGATTTGGGCGATCTGGTTGTCAAGACCCTGCTCCCCACCTGCGTGGCAGCAATCGTTGGAATCTGTACGGTCATTGGTCTTGGACTCATTTCCATTCCCGCTGCGCTACTGGTTGCGCTCTGTCTTTTGGTATCGGGGGTCGGAGCCCCCTTACTGTCGATGCACGCTGCACGAATCGCTCAAATTGATACGCTTCGCGCGCGCACTGATCTGTCGACACAGATCCTGACCGTCATGGAGGGAACCTCTGAACTCCAGGTGTCCGGCGAACTTGAGACGTTTAGAGCATCGATTGATGAGACCGAAGAAAAGCTCGTTGAAGCCTCACACCGCAGTGCGCGGATGGCTGCTCTAGCTTCCGGGATCGACCGAGCAGCAATGGGAGCAGCCGTTATCGCCGCACTGCTGATCGGCATTCCTCAAACAACAGGTGGCATGATTACCGGCCTGCTTCTCGCAGTCCTTGTTCTCACTCCCCTGTCCTCGTTTGAGGGAACCGCTGAACTAGCCCCCGCAGGCGTCCAGCTGGTCAAGTCCGCGACCGCGGCAGTCCGTATTGACGAGATGCTCGGCGAATCCACCGAAGTAGCTACCCACCCCGTTGTGCACACTGACGTTCCGTCACTTGCCGCCACGAACCTGACGATCGGATGGCCAAGCGGCCCCAGCCTCGTCGATTCGATCGATCTGGAATTGCACCCGGGCAAATCCATCGCGATCGTGGGCGAGTCGGGTATCGGTAAGACGACGCTCGCGCTGACTTTGGCTGGCATGATTCCGCCGAAGGCTGGATCTGCGCAGGTGAACGGCGTGGACGCATGGGAAGCCGACCGCGTACAACTCACCAAGATCGTCAATGTCACGACCGAAGACGCGCATATCTTCGCCACATCCGTCTTAGAAAACCTGCGAGTCGCCAACGGTGAGCTCAGCGAAGACAGTGCAATCGCTCTACTTGAACGCGTTGGATTGGCCAGCTGGCTTGCAGCACTGCCCGATGGGATCCACACCATGATCGGTTCAGATGGCACGACAGTGTCCGGCGGTGAACGTCGACGCCTGCTCATCGCACGAGGCCTCGCTTCACCCGCTCCCCTGCTACTCCTCGATGAGGCCGGCGAGCACTTGGATGCGTCGACAGCTGACGCGCTCATTTCCGACCTGCTCTCGGATCCGACGCGTGGCATCCTGCTCATCTCGCATCGCCTGAGCGCCCTCGAAAACGCCGACGAGATCCTGTTCTTCGGACGATCAGGCGGCGAAAGAACCCAAGCAGAATTGATTGCGCGAGGCACACACGCCGACCTTCTTGAAACATCTCAGGCCTACCGTTGGGCTGTCGGCCAGGAAGAGGAAAACTAATGCCATGGGGTTCAGAACACGCCCTGGTGAAGGCCGCCCTTGACCTCACCAGCACGCTCGACCTGCGCAAGGCCCTGACCAGCTTCGTCGACCAAGCCTGCAAGCTCACCCGCGCACCATACGGCGCACTAGTCGTCCTTGATACGTGGGGCGAAGCATCCCAGCTGATCGAACACACCAGCGAAGCACTGCCACATTCACCTTCAATGCCAGAAGAACTGATCAGCCAGATCCCCGCTACCGGTCACCTACTGATCAACGACATGAGCGAATGCGAGGACATTCCTCCGGCATCAATCACCAGTTTCCTGGGCGTATCCGTGCTGATCAACGAGCAGGTGTATGGACGCCTCTTCCTGACCGATAAGAACGGCGGATTCACAGCCTCTGACGCCGATGTTTTGTCAATGCTTGCTCCCGCCGCGGGCGTCGCAGTGGAAAATGCTCACCTGTACGCGGACTCGCGTCGAACAGAACGCTGGATTTCCGCTTCCCAGCAGTTGACAACCACGATGCTTGAAGGCACCGACGAAGAAGAAGCCCTTGAGCTGATTGCACAGACCGTGCGAGAGGTTTCACGTGCAGATACGGCGATCATCGTTCTGCCTTCCGTTGGTGACACCTGGGCTGCCGAAATCATTGACGGCTACCTGGCTGATACTCTTCTCGGCGTTGTCTTCCCACCCGAGGGGCGCGCGATGAGCGTGCTCCACGAAGGAACGGGCATGATCGTCGACTCCATGGCGCGGGCGCAAACCATGCGTCTTCCTCAGCTTGCAGCCTTCGGACCGGCGCTCTACGCGCCCCTCCGTTCGCGAGGTAACTCCGCTGGCATTCTGATCCTGCTTCGTCGCATCGGACAGCCAGAATTTGATCTGTCCGAATTGTCTTTGGCTGAGTCACTCGCATCTCAAGCCGCTTTGGCACTGGAGCTCGCCTCCGCCAAGCACGCTGAAGACGTGGCCACACTGCTCGACGAGCGAGATCGTATCGGACGCGACCTGCACGATTTCGCGATCCAACAGCTGTTCGCCACCGGCATGCAACTGGATGCCGCCAAGGTGGAAGTAGAAAGCGGACACCCGAATCCTGAGGCCATTACTGCCACACTGGACCGTGCTCTAGCCTCCATCGACGAGGCTGTACGCCAAATCCGAGCAATCGTCCACAACCTACGTGAACCCGACAAATCAGTGGCACTGGTGGAACGTATTCGACGCGAAGCATCATTGACGCGTTCCTTCCTTGGTTTTGCCCCATCCCTGTTGATCACACTGGATGGTCACGCGATTAACGAAGTCGCAGACGACGAACAGCTGATGATCGAAACCATCGACAATCGCATCGGCCCCGACTTGGGAGATGACATTGTCGCCATCGTGCGCGAAGGCCTATCCAATATCGCACGCCATGCACATGCCACCGCGGGCTCGGTGACCGTTGACGTCATGGGAACGGGAGAAAACGGGCACGTCACCGTTTCAATCGCCGACGACGGACGAGGCATCGACCCGAACCACACCAGAAACTCTGGCCTGTCCAACATGTCCGAGCGCGCCCGCATCCGTGGTGGGAGCTTCGAACAGGGAATCGGAATCGGAGGCCTCGGCGCCAGGATCACCTTCCGCGCTCCGCTAGCCTAAGTTCCAACTTCATACAGGTCGGGGCGCAGTTCGTACGAACTGCGCCCCGACCTCGTAGCCAGTAGAAAGAACGAAGCTTTAGTTCCTCCACGCGGCCGCACGCTGGCCAGCGACCCACGCTGCCACCTGAGTGCGACGTTGCAAGCCCATTTTCGACAGAAGCGACGTGATGTGGTTCTTCACGGTTTTTTCTGCAACGCCCAGCTTCTCACCGATCTCACGGTTCGACAGACCATCGCCAATCAGTTCCAAAACCTTGCGCTCTGACGGAGTCAGGTCAGCGGTCGGATCATCATGGTCAGCGCGACGACGCGTGATCGTGCGCTCGTCCAGCAGAATACGACCAGCAGCAACGGCCTTAATCACGTCCGTGATTTCTGCACCGCGCACGGTCTTCAACACGTAAGCGTGCGCACCAGCTTCAAGAGATTCAGCCAAAGCCTCATCATCGTCGAACGAGGTAAGCACGATCGGCAGGATCTCCGGATGCGAAACCGCAAGCTGCTTCAGAATATCGATACCCGTACCATCGGGAAGCTGAAGATCAACCAGAACAACGTCTGGGCGAACCAGATCTGCGCGACGCACGGCGTCAGCGACGCTACCTGCTTCAGCAACGACCTCAAGGGCATCATCGCGATCAATAATCTCAGCAATACCGCGTCGAACGATCTCATGATCGTCGATGATCATGACGCGAGTAATCTTGGCATTCTTGGGGTTTTCAGTCACAGTCATATCCTAGAGGAGTCCTAGATCCTATATCGAGCGGTCGGGCAAGAAGTCGCAAAGAACCGGTTAAATTGCGATGATTCTTCGTCCTTTGGCCACCTCTTAGTCACCAAGGCGAGAGTAAAGAAGCTCCATAGCCTGTTGCGCAACCGCACTCTCGGAGTGCTTCTTCGACGATGCGCTGGCAACAGCCAATGGTTCTTCAACATTCGACGCGAAGACGGTCGCAGTGAAAGAACGGTTATGATCCGGGCCCGAACCTTCAACCTCATAGCGAATTTCGCCAAGGTTATGCGCCTTCGCATATTCGACAAGCAAGGTTTTCCAGTCATGATGGGATCCTCGTACCTCGGCCTGGCTCAGCAGGAACTCAAGATTGGCCAGCACAACGGCTCGCGTGTGCTCCATACCGTGCGTCAGATACGTCGCCCCGATCAGCGCCTCGAACGTGTCGGAAAGGATCGAATCCTTGTCACTGCCACCAGAAGCGGCCTCTCCTCTGCCGAGGAAAATAAAATCCCCAAGCCCAATACGACGAGCAGCCTGCGCCAGCGGAGTTTGCGAAACCGTGGAAGCGCGCATCTGCGACAAAGATGACTCCGCGACATCCGGGTAGTCGTGGAACAAACGATCCGCGGTCGTTACTGACAGAACCGCGTCCCCTAAGAACTCGAGGCGTTCATTATTCGGCAACCCCCCGGCTTCGTTCGCATATGAACGATGAGTCAGGGCAAGGAGCAGAAGGTCAGGATCGATACTCGATCCCCAACGTTCCATGAGCTGGTCGTAGTCCGTGTTGGCGGGAACTGGGAGTTTCTTCTTATGCGACATACGTCCGTCTTCAACTTCTGTTCGTACAATTGTGCAGTGAGGAGCCACCCTAGCGTGCTTGGGCACCGATAGTAGTCCTAGTTGTCTTTGGCCTGATCCAAAAAACAAGCAAGAGAAGCTAAACGCGGATCCACCTGGAAGTGCTCATGATCTTCAGGGAGCTCATCCCACTTCTGTCCGCACACGTCACACAAGCCTCCACAATCAGGCCGACACAGTGGACGATCATCCACCAGCGTCACGATCGAATCGCGAATCATCGGCTCCAGATCGATCGTGTCACGCTGACCAATCAAGCGAACGTCATCGGCTTCGTCGTCCTCCTCTGTAGCCACGGGAGCCGTTTCAAAGAAGACATCCGACGTATCAATGTCCTGGTGAACACTGACCGGATCCAGACAGCGCACACAGTCGCCCACTAGGTCAACACTGGTGGTCAAGCGAACCAATACGCCATCATCAACGCTGGTCAGATCAACCCCAAAATCTAAAGGAGTGCCCGGTTCAACCCCCATTGACGGAGTCCTCAAATCATCGGGTGCAACCCAATGCAGATCCTCGTGACGGAAAGAACCAATCTGACGCGACAGTGTCACCAACGAGATGACAAGAGGAGGCTCACTCATTGTCGAGATCAATGTCAGTCACGTCGATGCCCTGGCGCTCCGCGATGGCACGACGACCGGCCTCAGTGCGACGCTGCAGATCCGCCAACATACCCGACAGCTCAGCTAGCGACTTCGCAACATAGTCGTCAGCGCCCAGACGCAGTTCTTCTTCCTGCTTACGAGCCTGACCAACAATCTCACGACCACGATCTTCGGCCATACGAGTAATGTTCTCGCTGGAAACCAGACGCTTCGCTTGCTCGTTAGCGTCGACCAGAATCGCTTCAGCTTCAGAGCGAGCCTGATTTACGGAAGCCTCAGCTTCTTCATTCGCGCGAGCAACCGTGCGTTCAGCCTGTTCGTTCGCAGAATCGACGATGTGCTTCGCCTTTTCTTCGGCTTCGTCCAGAGTTGACTGAGCACGAGAATTAGCTTCAGCAATAGTCGTTTCGGCAGCGGTATCTGCGCGCCCTAAAACGGCATCGGCGTCAGCAACAACAGCGTCGGCAGCAACCAAATCTTCCGGCAACGCTTCACGTGCTTGGTCAAGAAGATCTAGGATCTCCGCACGGTTCAGCATGATCATTGCCGAAAGCGGAACAGCGCGGGCCTCTTCGACGAGCGCTTCAATCTGATCGAGAGCAGCAATGACGGTCGACGGTCCGTAAACCGTGTTCTCATCCCACGTCTCGTTTTCGCTGGGTTCAGGCGTTACGGGATCCGACATTGTGTCCTCCAGATCGTTGAAGCGGTCTCAGTGACCTTTCTTTGCTCTATTTTGCGCTACAAACGGCTCAATTTCGTTCGGAACATACCGAGAAACACTTAATCCCAAGTCAAGAAGTTCACGAACCATTGACGAGGACACCAACAACAGCTCTGGTCGGGATGGGATAAACAGAGTTTCCACCCCTCCAAGGTCACGATTCACCGCGGCCTGGGCAAGCTCGGTATCAACATCGCTTGCCCTACGAACGCCCTTAACGATGAAAGAAACATCGTTCGACTTCGCGCAGTCAATCAACGTCCCTTCCATTTTCACGGTGCGCACGTTCCCCAGTTGACCCACGACAGCGTTCACCATGTCGACACGCTTGTCCTGATCGAACATGTATTTCTTCTTAGGGTTTATGCCCACAGCAACAACTAGTTCGTCGGCGAAGGAGGCAGCGCGGGTGATGATATCGGTGTGGCCGATGGTGATGGGATCAAATGATCCCGCAAAAAGAACTCGCATTGTCGTCCTGTTCTAGTAAGTCGAGGATATTGAAGTCGATAGTATCCCCCAAGCCTTGCCGGGTGGGATTAACGGCGATTGCTCAATGAACTGACCTGAGATCCAAGTCGGTCTCTACTTCGGCTTTCACGGGCGGACCGGCAAACCATGCGACGGTCTCACCCCACGTCCGCTGATCTTCCTTCACAAGGAAATCCGGCCACAAAGGCTCTGGTGACCTGCTGGAACGCTCAACAACGACAAGCGCATCCGGGGTGATCCACGATCCAAGACGTGAAAGCACCTCCGCCACCTCTTCTTCGCTCACGTCATAGGGAGGATCAAGCAACACAAGATCAAACTCTCCACTGAGCGTCTCAAAATCACGCGCCCCCAAGAAGGTGGCCGCCGAGGCGGTATGAACCCGCGCTTTCAGACCGGTTGCGCGGATATTTTGAGCAATGATTCGCGCTGCCGGTGCCGATTTTTCAACCAAGTCCACGCGCGAGGCACCTCGTGACGCGGCCTCTAACCCCAATGCTCCCGAACCGGCATAAAGATCAAGAACCAGACAGTCTTCAACCACGTTCATATGTTCCAGGCGAGAAAACAGCGCCTCGCGGACGCGTTCCGATGTTGGACGCGTCCCCTTCGCGGGAACTTTCAGCACGCGACCTTTGGCTGAGCCTGCAACGATTCGAGTCATGACCCATAGTCTATCGGGCGAAGCAAAACGCCAGGATCGCAGGGATCACCACGGTAGCACCCTTTAGCTCATCGAAATCCAAGCAAGAGAATCAGCCGACAAGCGCCTCAAAGCACACGCTAACTCCGGATGATTCATCAGCTGCGGATCCTCTTCGATAATCCGCAGTGCATCGCTGCGAGCGTGGGAAATAATCCGTTCGTCACGTCGAACAGAAAGGAAACGCAGGTGCGAACTGCGACCGGACTGCCCGGCTCCCAACACATCTCCCTCACGACGGAGCTGAACATCTTTTTCTGCGAGCTCAAAACCGTCCGTCGTTGATGCAAATGCTTCAAGACGCTCCATCGAGTCCGGATTCAAATCGCTACGATGAACCGCCATCGTCACGGATGGCGTCGACGAACGGCCGACGCGGCCTCGTAACTGATGCAACTGCGCCAAGCCGAACTGTTGGGCGTCAACGATCACCATCATCGTCGCACTCTTGACGTCCACGCCCACTTCGATGACGGTCGTAGAAACCAAAATCGGCGATTCTCCGGATGCGAAACGCTCCATGATCTGGGTTTTTTCCGCTGGCGGAGTGCGGCCCGTCAACGTTTCAATCCGGTGCGCTCCAAGAGCGGGAAGACGGCGCAGGGTTTGACTGACCTTTTCGACCGACGCAAGCGGGGGGCGATTCGCTCCTTCTCCTTCAGCGTCGGTGACCTCATCCGTTTCGTCGATACGCGGACAGACAACGTAGACACGCCCACCGCGCTCAATCTCTTCATGCGCTCGAGTCCACAAGCGCTCCATCCACACCGAATTCGCGCTATCAACAAGGAACGTCTGCACCGGCGTACGACCGGCAGGCATCCCCGCCATGCGTGTCTCTTCCAGATCACCGAACACCGTCATCGCGACCGTACGAGGAATCGGAGTCGCCGTCATCACCAGCTGGTGCGCGCTACGCCCCCCGCTGCTGGTGCGCAATGTATCGCGCTGTTCAACGCCGAAACGATGCTGTTCATCCACAATAACAACGCCGAGGTCTTTGAAAGCAACACTGTCAGAGAACAAAGCGTGAGTCCCCACTACGATCAGTGGCTCCCCCGCTTCAATGAGCGCGCTCATTTCGCGACGCGCCCCAGGCGGTGTCGAACCGGTCAACAGACGAATATCAACTGGCTTCCCATCGACCATGACCCCCTGCGCTAACGCGCGCATCGACTCAAGATGCTGTCCGGCCAGCACTTCAGTCGGCACCACCAGTGCACCCTGGTGTCCAGCGTCAACCGCCGCAATCAATGCCGCGAGCGCAACAACGGTCTTCCCTGAACCCACATCTCCTTGGAGGAGTCGTTGCATGGGGACGGTCTGGTTCATGTCGGCGTCAATTTCTTTGAGCGCGCGTGATTGGGCGTCGGTCAGAGTGAAGGGAAGCGATGCAATGAATTCACTGACTGCGTGCGATGAGGTGAGCGGACAAGCAGGCGCAACTAGAGAGCGTTCCCCGTAGCGTCGCCTGGCCAGGATGCATTGAAGGGTGAAAGCTTCCTCGAACGCGAATGTGGTTTTCGCCTGTTTGTAGTCGTCGTCGGTAGATGGCTGGTGGAGCATCCTCAAAGCCGTGGCGCGATTGGGTAGTTTTCGTTGTTCTCGGATGTCGGCCGGGATCACGTCGTCAATCGATTCATCGTCCAGAGAATCGAGAATCATGGTGATACTGCGTGCCATGATCCAGCTGGTGATCCCCCCGCTTGTCGGGTAGATCGGGATGGGCCGTTGGGAGCGTTCTTCTGCTGAGTCGCTGGCGTCATCCATTCCTTCGAAGCTGGGGTGTACCAGTGAAAGGTTACCGCGGTAGGATCCGACTTTTCCGGCGAAAAGGAATGAGGCTCCGGGTTTCAAGAGGCGCTGATGGACGGCGAGTTTGTATTCATTGTGCGCGAAGAAGGTCGCGTTCATCGTGGTAATGCCGTCGGTCAGTTGTACTTCGAGGCGAACGCCCTGACGGCTTCGGTTTGCAACGAGGTTTGCTCGTGCAACTTGGGCGAGGATCGTTACATCTTCGCCTTCGTGCAACATCGACATCGGGGTCAGTGCGCCCCAGTGGTAGTAGCGACGAGGCGCACAAAGAAGCAGGTCTTCAACGGTTTCAAACCCTGCTTTTGCGAGTTTGCGCGCGGTTGGCGCAGGGAGGCGAAGAGAAAGTGGGGTATCGAGTTCACTCATGCCCACATACCCGCTATGAGACTTCGACCCGCTTGTCCCCCGTCGATCACATCAATGTCATCGAGGAGAGAGTCAGCGTGCATCACCAGTTGCCGGACCAGTCCAACCAAATCCGGACCGTCGTGTGCGGACAGGAGCAGGCGGAACTGCGTGGGGTTCCTGCGTGCAATGTCGGCGACCACTTGCGAAATAGCAAGATCATCGTCCGAGTCGAGCGAATAGGTCACCTGGTTTTCAAGCGCTTGGCTCGCCCCTTGGGTGAGCAGGCGTTCCATTGTTGGCCCCACTGTGTGCCCGCCGGGTTGCGGAACGAAGTAGCCGGCGCATGTGTGGGCGACGTAGAACGCTGACAGTTCATCGTTCGACTGCGCCACCACAATGATGGAGTCGGTTGACGAGGTGGCGTCTGCAGGCTCGGGGTCAAACAGGGATTGGGGGGCGTTCAGACGAGAGGCAAGCATAGTGCCAAGTGTTGAAGACTCATCGTCGCACGGCACAAACAGACTGACGCCCGTCGATGAGGACGTGGCAATCTCCATGATTCCCGCCCCGTCTTCGGCGCTGGGATTGTATAGAACGATTGCACCTGTTCTGGCGACATCTTCAATCAATCCGGGAGCTCGGGTGCATACAAGGACTCGGGCGCGTTCGACTCGTCGCATGGGTCGCCGTTCGAGAAGGCGAACACCGCGGTGGGTAATGCCTTCTTCGGCGAGCTCGTCGACGCCGAGCATCTCATCTGGACGCGCGTCAGCGACTTGGAATCTGATAAGGCGTCCAGTCTTGGGGCGTACTGACAGAGGGGCGGACGTGTCGATGTGTAGGCGCCACATTCCTACGCCGAATGGGTCAAGCATTCCAACGCAGGAAAGGCGTGCTCCCATGAGCTCAATGGAAGTAAAAAAGTGGTCTGCGTCTGTTGCAGTCGCCTGCCAGACGATATCGACACTGAATGCGCGGTTCGGGGCGGGAACGTTCTGACTGGGGATATCACCGTTGTTTTCCGCTAATTCGCTGAGCATATGAGCCAGCGACTCGAGTACTGATGTTTGTCCTGAAACAACCGAGTCAAAGCAAGCGAAGAGGATGGTCAGGACGGATGCGCCTGCGTCGATACGCCCTGTTCTCTCATTTGTGGAGCCAATCAGGCCTTCTTGAGATGCGAGTGAGTACCACGAGACCAGGTATTCGTTTGATTCAATCGTGTCGCCCAAATCAGTGGCGGCGGTTCTGGCTGTATCCAAGACCGTCACGATCGCATTCGACAGGTGGGTTCGACGCAAAACGTCAGTGACATGGGAATCGGATTGGATCGCATTTGGTGCACACAGCATGCGACGAAGCTGAATCGGCGTGATCTGACCTGAACCATTGAGGGCCTTGGACCATGCGGAAAGAACAGCAGTAATGATGACGCCAATATGCCCTTGAGCAAGGACGATGCCAGCGTCAACACCGGCTTCAAGCCCGGAAGCAAACGACGAAACCGGATCTAGACGTTCGACGGCGCTTGCCATGGAGGCCAGCGTATGTGCAGCGTTCGTGCCAGTATCGCAGTCTGAGCCGTCCCACCCGTCGAGGTCGTTCAGGAACTGAGCAAGCGTGGCAGATTCATTTGCTGCCACTCGCAACAGGGAGGCGACAGTCCCAGCATTCAGTTCCACTCTTGCTCCATCCGTTTAGCTTTGCGTTCATTATTGTTCAGGGATCAGCGTTCGGCGCGCCAGACACATCTAAGCCCGACAATCGTTGCATTTTTATCGCTTCGTATTCCACGGCTCACGCTGAGCTTCTTGATCGCATTTCTAGGTAAGAACGAACCACATGTAGAAACCAAACTGCGCGCTAGGATTCTGCAAGCGTTGCTCTGGCCTTCAACCCGCTATGCGCACTGCCGCGAGCCGCACACAATCCGCGATCTATCAACGAATGTGGGCTACCTGACAGCCCACAAAGGGTGCAAAACTTGGAGTTGAAGGCGTTAATCCGTTAATCTTTCATAGTTGCCTGCGGTGGACTACACCGCTCAATACTGTCCTGTGAAAACGGGAATAACCTATTTTGACAACCGAGGAGATCATCGTGGCTGCCGTTTGTGACGTGTGCGGTAAGGGACCCGGCTTCGGCAAGAGCGTGTCACACTCTCACGTTCGCACCAACCGCCGCTGGAATCCGAACATTCAGCGCGTTCGCGCCCTTGTTGAGGGCACCCCGAAGCGCCTGAACGTGTGCACCAAGTGCCTGAAGTCCGACAAGGTTCAGCGCGCTATCTGATAGCCCCGCACCTGTTGGATGACCTTTAAAAGGTCACTACACTTTATAAGTCTGGCTCGCAAGGATGTCCTTGCGAGCCAGACTTTTTCACCTCGAATGCCTCTTACTCGTTCTTGAAGTGATCCCACTTCCCACGCAAGGCGTGGCCGTTCAGGAACATATTCGCGTTTTCCCCTTCACCGACCTCGCGGACGTGCCCCACAATACGGAATCCTTCGGGAATGGTCGCATCTGGTCCAAAGGCAGCGATCATGCCGTGATCTTCTCCGCCGAAGACGACCCATTCCACCGGGTTCACACCGCAGATCTCGGCGAGCTGACGCAACGGATCTGCTTCGCGTTCCAACGCAGTCGGGTCGAGGTCAATGATCACACCAGACGCTTTCGCCATACGCGTGCCATCCATAGCAATGCCATCAGATAGGTCCATCATTGCGTGGGCACCGGCGCGCGCAGCAGCAGGCCCGGTCTCCAACGGTGGCTCAGGAGCGCGATACATGTTGAGGGCTTCAGCCATGATCCCCATTGACTCGTCGTCACGAATTGCAGGGTCAATGTGCTCGCCCAGCAACAGATCCAAGCCGGCGTGCGAGAAGCCAACTCGACCACTCACCGCGATCACATCACCGGGCTTCGCTCCCGAACGCACCACGGGATCGCCTTCGCACCAGCCCATGACGGTCATCGACAGCACCATCTTTTCTCCCGCCGACATATCACCGCCGACGACGCCGGCACCGGCTGCACGGGCGCGGTCGCCGATACCTCGAACCAAGTCGATCAGCCATTCGACTTCGGTGTCAGGAGTGAGCACAACAGAGATAACGATCGATGACGTGTACCCACCCATACCGGCGATATCCGCAAGATTCTGCGCGGTAATACGAGCACCAATCTGGTAAGCGTCGGACCAATACCGGTGGAAGTGCTGGTCTTCGACGATGACATCCGTCGATACGACGAACGATCCTTCAGGGGTTGCAATCTGCGCACAGTCGTCGCCGATTCCGATCATGGTGCGTTCACCAACGGGAAGAACTTCCTGATAACGACGAATGAGTTCAGATTCCGAGCATTCACTTACCAACGTCATGGTTCAAGCCTAGTTGGTTCGTAGAGACGAAAGGACAGCTGGCGCCTGATTCACTCATTGATTCACGAGGCCACGCACACTATTTCAGCGCTTCATTGGACAAGCGCGCGCACTGAGAAGCGAAAAGACACATTGAAGCTGCCGAGGCTACGTTCAGGGACTCAGTCTGACCGGTCATGTCGATGCGGACAAGAGTGTCACACGCATCGAGTTCAACCTGGCTCATGCCCTTCGCTTCATTGCCGAAGACCCACGCATGAGATGAGGCAAGAGGACCCGCTCCCTCGGCGATTGCCTGAGTCATCGCCTGACCAAGGTCTTCGGTGCCCACTCCGCCACTGGTGCCCAGCAGGCGCACACCACGCGCTTTGAGCAACTGGGCAGCCTCGTCGAACGAGGCAACGCCAACGAGCGGAAGGTGAAAGACACTGCCTGCGGAGGAACGGACGACCTTCGGGCTGGCAACATTGACAGTGCCCGCAACAACGATGACACCGACGCATCCCATCGCATCAGCGGTGCGAATGATCGTACCAACGTTGCCCGGATCGCGTCCCTGGGCAAGCACAACATATGTCTGCCGAGGCGCGTTATCTGGCAACTTGGACATCAATGCGTCACGTGTTGCAACGGCAATAATGCCCTGAGCATCAGGGCTCATTACAGAAGCGACCTCATCGGTCACCGTATGGCACCAGCGGGTCGCACAAGAAGCAAGGGCGTACACGTCGGGATGCAGACTCGCTGCACCTTCAGTGAAGTAAACATCGCGAACATGCTGGCCACTAAAAGCCAGAAGCTCGCGGACTGCTTGTGGCCCTTCAACAAGCAGAAGATTCGTCTTACGACGTGCCGAGCGCCCGGCCAACGCTGCCACTTTCTTCACGCGTTCAGCGTGAGGATTGGCGAGTATGGACGGGCGCTCGGACTTCACAGTCACCGTATGTCAGGCCTTGGGGGCGTTGACGTCTGCCGGCAGAGCATCCTTGGCAACCTGCACTAGCGCGTTGAATGCGTTGATGTCGTTGACGGCGAGCTCGGCGAGCATACGACGGTCGACCTCAACACCAGCAAGGCCGAGGCCCTGGATGAAACGGTTGTAGGTCATGCCCTGTGCGCGCGATGCAGCGTTAATGCGCTGGATCCAAAGACGACGGAAGTCGCCCTTGCGGGCCTTGCGGTCGCGGTAGGAGTAGACGAAGGAGTGAGTGACCTGCTCCTTGGCCTTGCGGTACATGCGGGAACGCTGACCACGGTAGCCGGACGCCTGCTCGAGGACTGTACGACGCTTCTTCTTGGCGTTAACAGAACGCTTGACACGTGCCATGTTTCAAATCTCCTTTTGCGAAGTCACTTGCCAAGGAGACGACGGACGCGCTTGACGTCTGCGTTCTCAAGGACTTGGTCAGTGGCGAGGCGGCGGGTCTTGCGGCTGGACTTGTGCTCCAGCAGGTGGCGTGCACCGGCCTGCTCGCGCATGATCTTGCCCGAGCCGGTCACGCGGAAGCGCTTCTTCGCACCGGAGTGCGTCTTGTTCTTCGGCATTTGCTATTCCTTCTTTGTTCCATCAACGCTTACACGTCAATGTCAGTCTTGTCCGTGGTGTCCGCTTTTGCGCAACGTGCCTGGTCCTTACTTGCGCGTTCCTTACGCTTACCGCGTCGTTCTTCACGCTCTGCTTCACGACGCTTGCGCTGTTCGTTCAGAGCATCAGACTTACGCTTCGTGGGCGCGAGAACCATGGTCATATTGCGACCATCCTGGCGAGGCATGGACTCGACTGTTGCGAGCTCACCAACCTCTTCGGCCAAGCGTTGAAGCAGGCGAACGCCAGCTTCAGGACGGGACTGCTCACGTCCGCGGAACATGATCATGACCTTAACCTTGTCGCCCTGGGAAAGGAAACGCTCAACGTGTCCCTTCTTAACACCAAAATCATGGTCGTCGATCTTCAAGCGGAAGCGGATCTCTTTCAGCTGGGTGTTCGCCTGATTACGGCGAGCATCGCGAGCCTTCTGGGCGGCTTCGTACTTAAACTTGCCGTAATCCATGAGCTTGGCAACCGGCGGCTTAGCGTCGGGTGCAACCTCTACCAGGTCAAGGCCGGCCTCTTCGGCCAGGCGCAGGGCGTCTTCAACACGAACAACGCCGACCTGTTCCCCTCCGGGCCCCACGAGGCGAACCTCAGGAACTCGGATGCGCTCGTTAATGCGAGTCTCGCTGATGAGTGGCTCCTTCCACGGTACTTCGTGAAGAGCAACGAAAATGGCCTCCGTTGCACTTCATGCGCACGGAGGCCAGCCCATTTGGCAGACGTCGAAACGCCTACCGAAGAACCCGATCCCCTTTCACATCACGCCAACTGCGTGGACCTTGGCAAGCCAAGGCGGGCATCCAGGTGGGAGGAAACTCCGCTTGCATTCCAGGCATTCGCCCAGACGGTTGTTTCAACTTTAACATCTGCGCTGATAGCGCACCAATTTCAGTGGCTTCGGCGCAGATGGGATCGCTCACACGCGCGGACTATGCGACGTGCGGGCTATGCGACGCTCACCCAACGTGGAACGATCTCAATCCTGTCGGCTGATACCCGAAGACGTTGTGAATCTCCGATAGCAGACACTGCTTCCATCAGCGACTTTTTAAGCCCGCGTTGATCAGCATTGGCATTGACAAACAGGGTGACAGTCACGTTTCCGACTGCCCCGCAGGTCAGCTGCACGTCAACGATCGGCGAGGTTCCGTTATGGCTTACCTGCGCGAGCACCTTCAACTCTTCGGCGAGTTCTTGGTCTTTCCACGCTGGCAACCACGTGTCTCCCTGCGCAAGTGCCGCGACAACGGGACGTGGTATCACAACGTTGGACCCGGCAGGATCCATGACAACTCGACCTCCGGTTTCCACCAGCGCAGCAAGGGCAACGCTGCGGAATGCGAGAGCGGTGGGTCTGGCTAAAGCATCGAAAGCCCGAAGTTGATCGGCCGAAGAGAATACGGCAATCGCCTTGCCTGCCAGGCAGTCAACGCGAACAAAGTCCGTCGGCGTTTGCCCGTCGCCGTCAAACCCTGCGTGGCCTCCGGTGGCTCGCGGATCTTCTTCAACAGCAATCGGGACAATCACGCGATCGTGAGCCAAAGCATCGGCGAGGGCTTCCAATCTGGCTGCGCCATTATCACTATCCGCTTCAAGAGCCAGCGCACGCCTCGTCGCTTCGAGAATCTGACCCGAATCGCCGCGATTGCGATTCATCATCTTCAATCGAGCAGCAAGCCGGCTCTTCTGCGCATCATCGAGAACTGGAATTGGGCGTGCATCCGTGGTTTCGCTCATCGTTTATAAAGCCCCCCGCGCAACCTTTAGGGCTTCTTCGATCGTGAATGCACCAGCGTAGAGGGCTTTACCGACGATCGCGCCTTCGACGCCAGCGCCAACGAGGCCTCGCAGGATGGCAATATCGTCCAGCGTTGACACGCCACCGGATGCTACAACTCCAGCGTCGGTTGCGTCGCAGACGCGGGCAAGCAGATCAACGTTCGGTCCCGACAGCATGCCGTCGCGCGTCACGTCAGTGACCACGTAGCGCACGCAACCAGCCTTGTTCAAGCGTTCGATTGTCTCCCAAAGATTGCCTCCATCGCGGGTCCATCCGCGGGCAGACAAGGTATCTCCACGCACGTCCAAGCCGACAGCAATCTGATCGCCATATTCTTTAATGACTCGCTCGGTCCACTCTGGATTTTCCAAAGCTGCAGTACCAAGGTTCACGCGACGGGCACCGGCTCCCAAAGCGCGCTTGAGCGACTCATCATCGCGAATGCCACCGGACAGTTCGACATTCATATCCACGTTCGCGGTGATCTCAGCAAGTAGCGCAGCGTTCGACCCACGTCCAAATGCGGCATCCAGATCGACGAGGTGCAGCCATGTTGCCCCCGCATCTGCGAAAGAGCGCGCAGCGTCCATCGGGTGACCGTAGTGTGTTTCCGTACCAGCTTCACCCTGGGTCAGGCGAACGGCTTGTCCGTCGACAACGTCAACGGCGGGAAGAAGAATCAGGTCGTTCATGGAAATCCTTTAATCGTTATTGCGTGAAGTTACTTCAGTGTGTCAAGCCAGTTTGCCAGTAGCGTCATACCGGCATCTCCTGACTTTTCCGGGTGGAACTGAGTTGCACTCAATGGGCCGTTTTCTACGGCTGCAACGAAGCGGGAATTTCCGTGCCGCGCCCAGGACGTCAACGGTGGAGTGGTCACTCCCCCAGCAAACGCCGCGGTCGGATCGTCATGAACACCGTAGGAGTGAACGAAATAGAAGCGTTGGTCTTCGACTCCCGCGAATAGCTTCGAACCGGTAGCCGCTTCAATCGGTGACCAGCCCATGTGCGGAACTACTTCAGCGTCCAAACGCTTCACCATGCCCGGCCACTGGCCAAGGCCCTCGCCTTCGCCCTTCTCTTCGGACGAAGAGAACATGATCTGCAGGCCAACACAGATACCCATCACCGGGCGCCCACCAGCAAGACGCATGTCAATAATGTTTTCGCCGTCAGCTACGCGCAACTGGCGCATCACCGCATGGAACGCGCCCACGCCAGGCACCAGCAAGCCATCAGCATTCAATGCTGCTTCACGGTCTGCAGTCAGTTCAACATCGGCGCCCACATGTTCCAAAGCTCGGCACGCAGAGCGTACATTGCCCGAACCATAATCAAAAACAACTACGTGCGTCATCGTCTACTTCTTCCACAATCCGCCAAAGAAACCGCCCGGACGCTTACGGCTCGTCCCATCCGCAGACACGGAGTCCTCGTAATCTTCAGGGGTCGAACGTCCAAGCAGTAGATCCTCGGTTGCCTGTGGCATTGCACCAAGTAAAACACCCGCAGGAATCGTTTCTTCCGGCTGTCCGTTCACATAACGCTGGGCGGTAATCCGACCAGAAACGCCGGGTTCAACCCCATCGCCTTCAACCAGCCACGACATGATTGCAACCGCCCCATATTTGGACAGGCGTGAAACAACGCGGGCGGCCTCGTCGATGGGAGTGGGCATGGGACGCTGGCCAGAAAGCAACGCATCCAACTCTTCTTCGTCAGTCGGCTGAGTTTCCACGCGCTGCCAGATCGCCGTCCATGGCTTCAAACGGACGACGCTGAGGTTCAAACCAGACAGAGCCAAAAGAGAGTGAAGCGCGCCAGGCGATGGAATCGGGGCCAGAACCAAACCAACCGACAGCTTGCCACCGTCAAGATGGAGGGATTCATCAACCGGGACATCGTCAGGATCTTTCAACGCCTTGGTCGATGCGTCCCTGTTGTCTGTCTCGCTCGCCGTATCTGCGCCAGCGGGCTTTTCTCTCGGATTATGTGCCGCCAGTACATCGTCGGCATACACTTCGCCGTCAAGCGTTTCCTTGCCTAAATCTTCGCTGTCAAGGGACGCGACAAGATCCGCGAACTCGGCATCGAAGTCGTCATCACGACGCGACATAACTCTCCCCTGCTACCTACGCTCGACTCGGCTTAGAGCGCACCCTTGGTCGATGGAATTCCGTCGACGCGAGGATCCGGCTCAACGCCCGCACGAAGAGCTCGTGCCAACGCCTTGAACTGGGCCTCGACGATGTGGTGCGGGTCGCGACCAGCAAGCACGTTCATGTGCAGGCAAATTCCGGAATTGAAGGTCAGGGATTCGAAGACGTGACGCGTCATCGAACCGGTGTAGTGACCACCAATCAGGTGGTATTCCTGACCGGCAGGTTCACCCGAATGCACAATGTAGGGACGTCCCGCGACGTCAACAACCGCGTGAGCCAGCGCCTCGTCGAGCGGAACAGTCGCATCGCCGAAACGACGAATACCGCGCTTATCCCCCAGCGCTTCCTTCAGCGCAAGACCCAGGCAGATCGCCGTATCTTCAACCGTGTGGTGCACGTCGATATCAATATCGCCCGTCGCCTTCACCGTCAGGTCAATCAGCGAGTGCTTCGACAGCGCAGTCAACATGTGGTCATAGAAAGGAACGGAGGTGGAAATGTCATTCTTTCCCGTTCCGTCCAAGTTCAGCTCGAGGTGGATCGAGGACTCAGACGTCACGCGGTCAATGACGGCGGTACGCGGAGTAGCAAAGGTGTTCGTCATTTCGTGATCTCCTCAAGTGCTGCTTTGAAGCTGGCGGTTTCTTCAGGTGTTCCAATACTGACACGAAGCCAGCCCTCAGGCCCGACAACTCGGATCAGAATTCCGCGATCAAGCAGAGCCTGGAAGATGGCTTCGCGGTCATCAAAGCGTCCGAAGAGGACAAAGTTGGCATCCGAATCGACAGCGTCGAAGCCTTTGTCTTTCAGCCACGTGACCAGCTGGTCACGTTCGGCGCGCAACGAAGCCACCTGTGCCATCAATTCATCCGTGTGGCGCAAAGCAGCAAGCGCCGTTGCCTGCGTGAGAGCTGAGAGGTGGTACGGCAGGCGAACCAACATGATCGCGTCGATGATTTCTTGGCAGGCGCTCATATAGCCGAGGCGCAGGCCCGCCATGCCAAAGGCCTTCGACATTGTGCGACTGACGATGAGGTGCTCGTTCGCGTCCAAGAGTTCAAGAGATGACGGTGTACCGGTTCTGCGGAATTCACCGTAGGCCTCGTCAATAACGACGATCGACGCAGACGTCTGGCCGTCAATCTCCGGGCCGCTTTCGCGCGCGATGTCCAGGATCCACTCAATGTCCTCGAACGGCAACGCTGTGCCCGTCGGATTATTCGGGCTGGCCAGCAGAACAACAGAAGGACGCTGCGCTTTCAGTGTTTCTTCGACGAGCGCGCGGTTCAATGTGAAGTCGTCATCGCGACGCCCCTGCACCCACTCGGTATTCGTATCGCGCGCGTACTCGTGGTACATCGAGTACGTCGGAGCAAAGCTGACGACCGTCCGGCCAGGGCCACCGAATGCTGCCAGGATCTGCACCATCACTTCATTTGAGCCGTTCGCTGCCCACATCAGTTCCGGACGACGACGAACACCGGATTCTTTTTCTAGGTAGTCCGCGAGCGCGCCACGTAGTTCCATGAAGTCGCGATCCGGGTAGCGGTTGAGACCAGCAGCCACCTTGGCAACGGACTCAGCGATATCGGCAATCACGTTTTCGGAGGGCGAATATGGGTTCTCGTTGACGTTCAGACACACCGGAACGTTGAGCTGCGGAGCACCGTAAGGCGAGAGCCCTTTAAGATCGGACCGAATCGGAAGAATCGTCATGGTGTCACTCTCCGTCTTTGGCAGCTGTGCGGCGAATCAGGGCAGCTTGACCGTGTGCCGGCAGGTTTTCCGCGATCGCAAGCGTGTTCAGATTGTCGCTCAACTGATCCAGTGCTTCGGCCGTGTATTCCACGACCTGCTGGGAACGCAGGTACTGCGTGACATTCAATCCCGATGCGAAGCGCGCGGTGCCACCGGTGGGCAGCACATGATTCGAGCCGGCAATGTAGTCGCCGAGCGGAACCGGCGTGTACGACCCAACAAAGATGGCACCCGCGTTCTTCACCTTCAGTGCATCATCGCGGGAGTTCACGGTCTGGACTTCCAGGTGCTCTGCGCCGTACGCGTTCACGACAGTCAGTCCATCTTCCACATCATCGACGAGGACAATACCGGACTGTGGCCCTGACAGGGCGGTAAGAATACGCTCGGTGTGCGTTGTCGCCTGCGCCTGCACCTTGATTTCAGCTTCCACTCCGTCAGCCAATTCCTCGCTGGAGGTCACGAGGACCGATGCTGCAGCCGGGTCATGTTCCGCCTGGCTGATCAGGTCGGCGGCAACGAATGCCGGGTGAGCACTGGAATCGGCGAGGATTGCGATCTCGGTTGTTCCCGCTTCGGCGTCAATGCCGACCTTTCCCTGAACAAGGCGCTTGGCTGCGGCAACGAAAATGTTGCCCGGTCCGGTCACCACGTCGACGGGCTTCAAGACGTCATCACCATCGGTCACGCCGTAGGCAAAGGATCCAATCGCCTGAGCTCCACCAATCGCCCAGACCTCATCAACGCCCAGCAACGCGCACGCGGCCAAAATTGTCGGGTGAGGAAGACCGCCGAACTCTGACTGAGGAGGAGACGCCAACGCAATAGACTCCACGCCCGCAACCTGCGCACACACCACGTTCATCACGACGGACGACGGGTAGACAGCCAAACCACCGGGAACATACAGGCCCACACGTCCAACTGGGATCCAACGCTGGGACACGGTTCCGCCCGGAATAATCTGCACCTGAGCAGGCGCAGGCAACTGTTGAGTATGCCCCATACGGTTGTGCGCAATCGACATCTCAAGCGCCTCGCGAATCTTCGGGTCAAGATTCGCCAAAGCATCAGCAATTGCCTGAGCCGGAACACGAAGCGAAACCGGGCGAACGCGGTCAAACTTTTCAGCCAAGTCGTACAGCGCAGGCGCGCCCTCTTCACGAACACGCTTCACAATCGGAGCAACCTGATCTGCAGCCTTCGACGTATCCAGCGCAGCACGAGGCAACGCATGAGCAAGATCTGTCGTTTCAAGAACAGTTCCACGAAGATCCAGTCGTTGCATCAGAGTATCCATACTCCAAGCATAGGCGGGCACACCCATTTGGTTCTTCGGCGCCCAACGCGCGAACATAGAAGCACACAATGCGGACAACTCACCCCAAGACCGTAGACGCCAGAAAGGAAACGTCCATGTCAGACTTCCCCACCATCGAAGTCAGCGGAGTCATCAGACTCGGACAGTTCCTCAAACTCGCCAACCTTGCCGAAGACGGGGGACTCGCACGCGAACTCATCCAGAGTGGCGACGTGTACGTCAACCACAAAGTTGAAACCAGGCGAGGTCGTCAGCTCGCAGACGGTGACGTCGTAGAGGTTGACTCCCCCAAGGGATCAGATGGCGCCATCGTCGCAAAGATCGACTAAGCCTGAGGCGCAACGACGAAAGCCACGCCATCCCAGCATTCGACCCCGACACACGAGAAGCGACTAACAACGCTGGTCGACCTCGTCCCATCAACACCAGGCCCCCGAAGTAGCTCAGTGCGCGCTCAGGACTCCGTCGATGCCCACGATAGCCTTCACATGTGAGAAGAACGGTCCCGTCGGCGACACGCGCAAACGCTGGTCCAACTCAACGATCGTCGTGCCCGTGCGCTCGCGGATATGTAAACGGACAGGAGAATCACCTGGGAACGCTTGAAGGACATCTTTCAACTCGCCCAGCAATTCCGCCGTGCACCGCGTTGCAGAAAGCTGAAGCTCCAGCGGAGTATCGCCGTCCTCACGCAAATCCAAGATCGTCATCGACTGGCCGTAAATCGACATGCCCTCATCGCGGACATTCACGCGACCCTCAATCTGAACCACAATGTCCTGCGCAAGATGCGTTGAAATCGTCTCGTAAGAACGCGGGAAGAAGAGAACTTCAACCGAACCCGATAGGTCCTCGAGGGTTGCAACGGCCCAAACACTCCCCTGCTTCGTCACCTTCGTCTGAACATTCGAAATCAGACCCGCGATACGCACCGTCTGATTCGACATTGAATCCTCAGACCCGACGACCTGCGCGATCTCGTGATCCTGATAGCGAGCCAGCGCTCCTTCAATGCCACGAAGTGGATGATCCGACACGTACAAGCCAAGCATCTCGCGTTCCTGAGATAGCTTGAACTTGCGGTCGAATTCAGGGATATCCGGGATAGTGACCCCCAGGGCATGTGAACCGCTATCAGCGCCGGCATCCATACCCAACGCACCAAACAGGTCGAACTGACCAATCGCTTCGTTACGCTTCACATCGGTGATTGCTTCAACGGCCTCGTCACAACACGACAGCATTGCACGACGCGTGTAGCCCATCGAATCAAACGCGCCCGCACGGATCAGCGACTGAATCGTGCGCTTGTTGCACACAACCTGAGGCACCTTGTCCAAGAAGTCTTGGAAGGAAGTAAACGGGCCCTTTTCCTTTCGGGTTTCAACGATGGCTTCAACCACGTTCGCTCCCACGTTCTGGATCGCGTTCAGACCGAAACGAATCGCTTCACCGTCTGGCGCGAAGTTACCCTGCGACGCATTGACGTCGGGGGGAAGAACCGTGATATCCATGTGTCGGGCTTCAGCCAAGTAGAGCGCACGTTTGTCCTTGTTGTCCTTCGTGGACGTCAGCAGGGCCGCCATGTACTCGGTCTTGTAGTTCGCCTTCAAGAACGCGGTCCAGTAGGACACCAAACCGTATGCGGCCGAGTGTGCCTTGTTGAATGCGTAGGCGGAGAAGGGAACAACGACATCCCAGAGAGCCTGGATTGATTCCTTCGAATAGCCGTTGTCCAACATGCCCTGCTGGAAGGCCTCGAACTGCTTTGCCAGAACCTCGGGCTTCTTCTTACCCATTGCCTTACGCAGAATATCTGCTTGTCCAAGTGAGTAGCCCGCAAGCTTCTGCGCAATCTGCATGACCTGTTCCTGATACACGATCAAGCCGTAGGTCGTACCCAGAATCGATTCCAGTGGCTCAGCCAATTCGGGGTGAATCGGCGTAATTTCCTGCTTCCCGTTCTTACGCAGTGCGTAGTTCGTGTGCGAATTCGCGCCCATCGGACCTGGACGATACAGGGCGCCGACAGCGGAAATATCTTCGAAGTTGTCGGGCTTCATCAGCTTCAGAAGGTCGCGCATACCGCCACCATCAAGCTGGAAGACACCCAGCGTTTCGCCGGCGGACAGGAGTTCGTATGTCTTCGGATCGTTGAACTCCAGGTGTTCCAGATCCGGTTCTTCCTTACCGTTCAGCGCAATGTTTTCCAGCGCGTCCGAGACGACCGTCAGGTTACGAAGCCCCAGGAAGTCCATCTTCAGCAGGCCGAGTGTTTCACATGTCGGATAGTCGAACTGCGTGATGATCGCGCCGTCCTGGGGACGCTTCATAATCGGAATAATGTCGGTCAGCGCATGTGAACTCATGATGACCGCACACGCGTGAACGCCCCACTGGCGGGTCAAACCTTCAAGACCGAGCGCGTACTGAACGACCTCGTGAGTCTCCGGGTTTTCTTCGTAGTACTTACGGAACTCGACAGCTTCGGCGTAACGCTTGTCATCCTTGTCAAAGATGCCGTGAACGCTAATGTCCTTGCCCATAATGGACGGCGGTAGCGCCTTCGTCAGTTGCTCGCCCACCTTGAAGTCCTTACCCAAGATACGGGCAGAATCTTTCAGGGCCTGCTTTGTCTTAATCGTGCCGTAAGTGACAACCTGCGAAATACGATCCTCGCCGTACTTGCGCTTGACGTACTGAATGACCTCGTCGCGCCTACGTTCGTCGAAGTCGACGTCGAAGTCGGGCATCGAGATACGTTCTGGGTTCAAGAAGCGTTCGAAGATCAGACCGTGTTCAAGAGGATTCAGCTCTGTAATCTTCATGGCGTAGGCAACCATTGATCCTGCGCCCGAACCACGACCAGGTCCGACGCGAATACCTTGGCTCTTCGCCCAGTTAATGTAGTCTGCCACCGTCAGGAAGTAACCGGGGAAGCCCATCGAAATAATGACGTCTTCTTCGTATTCCGCCTGCTTACGGATATCGTCGGGAATACCGTTCGGGAAACGATAGTTGAGGCCCTTTTCAACCTCTTTGATGAACCACGAGGTCTTGTCTTCACCTTCGGGCACCGGGAAGTCGGGCATGTAGTTTGCGCCATCATCGGTGGTCGTGAAATGCACCTCGCAACGTTCAGCGATTTCCAGAGTCGAGTTGCATGCCTGTGGAAGTTCCTTCCACAGCTCGCGCATTTCTTCACTGGGACGAATGTAGTAGCCGTCGCCATCAAACTTGAATCGATCGGGGTCGGAAATACGTGAGCCGGAGTTGATGCAGAGAAGAGCGTCCTGGATCTTACGGTCTTCCTTCTTCACATAGTGGGCGTCATTCGTCACGACAAGCGGAGCATCCATCAACTTCGCCAATTCCAGTAGCTGGAGCTGGGTGCGACGTTCCATTTCGATGCCGTGGTCCATGAGCTCAACGTAGAAGTTTTCTGCACCAAAAATATCGCGGAGCTCGGCTGCTTCACGGACTGCCTCGTCCCATTGGCCAAGGCGCATACGCGTCTGAACAGCACCCGAAGGACACCCGGTAAACACAATCAAGCCCTCGTGGAACTGAGAGAGTAGTTCCTTATCCGCGCGAGGATACTTACCAAACTGTCCTTCAGTTGAGGCATAGGAGCCGAGGCGGAACAGGTTATGCATGCCCTCGGTTGAATAGGCGATCAGCGTCAGATGGTTGTATGAACCGGACCCCGACACGTCATCGTTCTTTTGCCAGGGTTCTCCCCATCGCACTTTTTGACGGTCAAAACGCGACGTACCGGGAGTCACATAGGCTTCCAAACCAATAATCGGCTTGACCCCGGCCTTCTTACAGTTCGAGTAGAAGTCGTATGCGCCAAACAGGTAGCCGTGATCGGTCAAGCCAATAGCGGGCTGACCCAAACGAGCCGCTTCTTCAGCCATCGCCTTCGTCTTTGCTGCGCCGTCAAGCATCGAGTACTCGGAGTGGTTGTGCAAGTGAACGAAGGAATCAGCCATGGTCTCGATGGTAGCCGTCATCGGGTGATTAAGCACCCCCGAAGGAGCTTGAGAGCTTTCCTTGAAATCACGCAGATTCACAAACTCGACCAGCGGTTTTCGACGTATTGACGCACCTGCGTTCTTCATCACGCGACCAAAGATTGCCCACCGGTGAGGGATGCATGGACATACTTTCAGTACACAACACGTCGGCGCGGTTTGCCGGTGCCCGCTACGCCGATTGCGGTATCAGTTGGCGGCCCTCAACGATTCCAAAGCCGCTTGCAGATCAGCGGGATAGGGTGAGCGAACAGTTGTGGGCAGACCGGTACGCGGGTGGTTAAACGTCAGTTCAACGGCATGCAACCACTGGCGCACGAGGCCCAGTTCTTCGGCCTTCTTCGAATCAGCCCCATAGAAAACGTCTCCGAGACACGGATGCCCCACTGCCGCGGTGTGGACACGAATCTGGTGGGTTCGCCCGGTCTCCAAATGGATTTCCAGCAAAGATGCCCCCGCCATCAGTTCCAACGTGTCATAGTGCGTCACCGCATGCTTCCCACCGTCGATGACGGCCATGCGCCACTCCCGCGATGGGTGGCGACCAATAGGAGCATCAATCGTGCCCGACGGCGGATCCATATGACCGGCAACGACCGCGTGATAAATCTTCGTCACGGTTCGTTCTTTGAACGCACGCTTCATCACCGAATAGGCAAGCTCTGACTTCGCCACCATCATCGCCCCCGACGTTCCCACATCGAGACGATGCACAATCCCCTGGCGCTCGGGGGGACCGTACGAGGTAATGCGATAACCGGCCGCTTCCAAGTTTCCAAGAACCGTCGGGCCACTCCAGCCTGGTCCGGTGTGGGCAGCCACCCCCACGGGTTTATCAACGACAACCACGTCATCATCGTCGTAAAGAATGTCCATGCCGGTAACCGGTGGTGGGGTTGTATCGGGCGCTGGGATAGTGACTTCAATCAGATCCATCGCACCAAGCTTGGTCGATTTTGAAGGAACCACGCCGTTAATCAGGACATTTCCCTCTTCAACAAGCCCCGCACACTGCGCACGCGACATCCCGAGCATGCGAGCAAGAGCCGCGTCAACACGTTCTCCTACCAGCGCGTCAGGAACAGGAAGCAAACGCGTATCACTCATGCGCGGCCTCGTCACCCAATAAATTCACGACAGGTGCATCATTTGCGTTGTCTTCACCGGCGAACGCTCCATCACGAGAAAACTCCCACGCCAGCCAAATTGCACCAACCACAATCCAAATATCAGCCACATTGCCAACGAAAAAGCCGTTGTAGTTGATGAAGTCAACGACGTGTCCAACGCCGATGCCCGGGGGTTGAATCAGACGATCGATTAAGTTACCGATCGCTCCGCCCCCCAGAAGACCAAGGCAGACCGCCGTGCTCACACGCACCGAGCGGCTCAGTCCAACAATCAGGATGCCGATGATGACAACCGAGAGAACGGTGAAAATCCACGTGGATGTTTCTCCCAAAGAAAACGCGGCACCCGAATTATGAAGTAGCTGGAATGAAAGTAGCGAGCCGATAATCGGAATCGGGTGAGTGTCATCAGCTAATGCTGACAACGCCCAGAACTTCGTCACCTGATCGAGGACCACTGCGACAATCGCAATCGCTCCCGCGATGATATAGCGAGACTTTGACTGGGAAGTATCCATGTCAGGTTCTCCTTTCTGGGTCCTTTGTGTTTGCCTTATCGTAGCGAACGCACCCCGAGGCTCTATGTGCTAGCCAAAGATGATGGTTCTTAGCTTTTCACATGGTAATGGCGGTGGTCCTGAGAGGTACCACCGCCATTTAACCGATGTGAAGATCAGATCTGATGAAAAGATCAGTCCTGATGGGTGTCCGCGTTGACCTGGGAGAGCAGGGTCTCAAGGTGGCCACGGATCGACGAGCGGTAATCCGACTCGAAGGAACGGAGCTCGTTGATGGTGCCCTCAAGGCGAGTGCGTTCTTCATCAAGCTTCGCAAGAATGGTTTCGTGCTGGTTCTGAGCGTCTGCAACGATCTCATCGCCCTTGGCGTGAGCTTCGGCGATGATGCGCTCGGATTCTTCCTTGCCGTCGCGCACATATTCGTCGTGGACACGCTGAGCAAGTGCAAGCATGTTGGTAGCAAAAGCAGCCGACTCGGTGTCGACGGGCGCTACGGTTTCGGCAGGGGTCTCGACGACGGCTGCAACCGGAGCTTGTTCAACAATTTCCTCAACGGGAGTTTCTTCAACGGTCTCTTCAACCGGAGCAGGAGCCTCTTCTTCGGCCGCGACTGCCGGGGCAACCGGAGCCTCGACAATTTCAGCACCGGAGGAGAGCTCGGCGATACGACGCTCGGCCGCTTCAAGCTTTTCCTTCAGATCCTGATTCTCGACGTTCAGGGTGTAGATCGTCGAAACGACTTCGTCAAGGAATTCGTCAACTTCAACCTGGTCGTAACCTTCGCGGAACTTTACGTACTGGAACTTCTTGTTAAGAACGTCCTCTGTAGTCAGCAGAGCCATGTGTTCGCCTCTCAATATCGTCGGGTCGATGCGATCCCAAGCGATTGACGTCGGTTGCGCATCAGGACAGTCGTCGGACAACTGTCCATCGACACATCACGGGTTATCATATCTGACTCAATAGTCACACGCGCAACAATGAACACATGACATGACACATTACTCACAATCTATGCGTGTGAGATTTGGCCAGTCAGACACCTCTTCAACGGCTCAAAAGGAACCATTGCGGTCAAATAACAGCGTTTGAGCAGCAACATTAGCGACTTTTAACCCACGAAGTCAGCCAATTGTTGCCAGAGAAATTCCTACTCGTTGCAACACGATCAGTGCGACAAAAACAATCAAGAATCCAAGATCCAGCGACAAACCGGCACCGATGCGTAGCGGCGGAATTCTTCGACGCAGGAATCGAATCGGCGGATCAGTCAGCACGTACACGAAATTCGCGATAACAAGCAGGATTCCACGCGGTCTAAAGTTCGGCAGAAGAAACTCAAGCCAATCAAAGACCAGTCGAATGAACGCGAACAGTAGGTAGATGCTCGCGAGCCAGTAAATCGCCCAGCCGGCGTATACAAGTGCTGTCATCGAGAGCTCATCAGCCCTGGTTGAACAGGGTTCCGCGACGACTTCCAATCACATCACCGGTAACCTCTACGGTTGCGGGCGACAGCAGGAAAACGCGGTTGGTCACGCGCTCAAAACCACCGCGAAGAGCGAAGGTCAAGCCGGCTGCGAAGTCGATCAGACGGCGTGCTTCTTCTTCGCGCATATCGGTGACGTTCATGATAACGGGCGTTCCGTTGCGGAAGGCTTCACCGATCGTCTTGGCATCGGAGTATGCGGTCGGGTGGACGGTGACGATGCGCGAAAGGTCAGACGTTGTCTTCACTTCAAGGTCCTCACGGTGCAGAGGGGTGACGACGGAGGAAATCTCTTCCTGCGGAATTTCAGTCTCGTACGTAGTTTCGTCTTCGTAGAGATCAAAATCCTGGGCTTCATCCTCGACTTCGTCAGCCGGGTACCATCCCATGAACTTACGGGCTCGAGCTCCGAAACCATCCGCCATTGTTTCCTCCTGATTGTGTCGGCTCTGCAACGTTAATGCCCGCGCTGTCCGTTACGGCGCAACCCTGCCGGTATGTCGAAAAAACAGAGTGGAAAAATCTGATTGCTCCCCTGCTATAAGGGACTCAACAGCCTTTTATCACCGCGCGACATGCCACTGTCTGCGCCGGTCAACACATGCGCTACGCCGGGAAAATGATTGTGGCATTCCTACCGCACTCACGATCACGCCGATAGGAGTGCAACGTGGGGTCTTCGAGAGTGCATCGCGGGTCAATTTCAATGCGGGTACACCCAAGCGCTCGCAGTTCTGCTTGAGCTGCGCGTGGAAGATCAAGAGCGGGCGTTCCCCACGATGTACGCGAGGCACTTTCAGGGCGCTCTACGGCGCACTCGTCACGCATTTGGGCGGGCACTTCATAGCAGTCACCACAGATTGCGGGAGCAATATACGCCTCAATATCATGGCTTGGAGCAAGACGACGCATGAGAGTCACTGCTCGAGCAATGATGCCGTCGAACAAGCCTTTTCTTCCGGCGTGCACGGCTGCCACGATCGTTCCGTCCGCCGTTGAAAAGACAATCGGTAGGCAGTCCGCTGTCATGACAGCAATCCCGGGAGCGTCCTGCCAGCCTCGCGCATCGATGATGACGCCATCGGCTTCAATAGTGTCCATCGGGTCGCTGAGGTTCAGCGTCGACGCGTGGGCATCGAGGTTCAACGTTGGGTGCCCGTCTGTCATGACGACGAGGCCGATCACATGAGAGTGGGTTTGATTCATCCAGAGGATCGGGCGCTCAAACTCGCTGGCAAGAAGCTGCCTCCGCTCCTTCACCAGCTGAAAGTCGTCACCCACGTGGTGCGCAACATTGTTCCTTAACGAGGCGGTGCCTCGACCCGCCTGAACGAGGCGGATCGAGGCACCGCCAAGCTGGGTGAGCATCGCTCAGCGCAGGAAGTCCGGGATATCCAGATCCGCTGCGCTTTCAGATTCCTCATCAAAGATACGAGGAACTTCCAAAGAAGGTTCCTCTGCGACGGAGGGAGCTTCTTGCACCGGCTGCTGGGTAGCAACTGGAATCGTTGCCGTACGGGTCGGCACCTGGACAGTTGCACGATGGGCTGGGCGAGCGGACGGAACCTCACCGAGCGCGCGAGTTTCCTGCGGAGCGGCTACGGGAGCCGGGGTAGCAACAGGTGCCGTGGACTGCGCGGGAGTTTGGGTTCCGATAACGCTGGGACGCGACGCGATGTCGGTCTGCTGATCCTGCTCGTCAAAGCCAGCGGCGATGACGGTGACGATGATCTGGTCGCCCAGTGTCTCGTCGATGACCGCACCGAAGATGATGTTGGCTTCGGGGTGGACGTATTCCTGAACGAGCTTCGATGCGCGTGCGGTTTCCTGCAGGGACAGGTTCGAGCCACCCTGGAAGAACAGGAGGACGCCACGCGCACCATCGATTGTCGATTCGAGGAGCGACGAGGAGATTGCGCGCTCGACTGCATCGACTGCGCGATCGGTGCCGGTTGCCTGGCCAATACCCATGAGGGCAGAGCCGGCATCCTTCATCACAGACTTCACATCGTTGAAGTCGACGTTGACCATGCCGTTGATGGTAATCAGATCGGTAATGCCCTGAACACCAGAGTGTAGAACCTGATCTGCTGCTTCGAACGCCTTAGTGATCGGGAAATCTTCGTCCTGAATCTCAAGTAGACGATCGTTCGGGATGACGATCAGAGCGTCGACGGCTTCACGAAGCGCTTCGACGCCCTTGTTTGCCATGGATGCGCGACGGTTGCCTTCGAAAGAGAACGGGCGGGTGACGACAGCCACGGTCAGCGCATCCTGTTCGCGAGCAATACGCGCAACAACTGGAGCGGCGCCGGTGCCCGTGCCACCGCCTTCACCTGCGGTAACGAACACCATGTCAGCGCCTTCGAGAGCCTGAGCGATCAGGTCAACGTTGTCATCGGCTGCTTTACGTCCGACCTCAGGGTCAGCACCTGCACCTAAGCCGTGGGTAATTTCGCGACCGATATCGATCTTGATATCAGCGTTCGACAGAAGAAGATCCTGAGCGTCCGTGTTCACAACGATGAACTCGACACCACCCATGCCAGCTTCGATCATGCGATCGACAGCGTTTCCGCCGCCACCGCCGACGCCAACGACCTTGATGATGGCCTTGTTCTTCTGAGGTTCGTCCATTGGTCACTCTTTCTATATCAAACCCTCAACTTCAGGTTGAAGGTTCAACTTCACCCTGCTCTCGTTCGGAAGAAAGCTAGGGATTGAGTAGACCTTCTTCAAGGCGACACGCTGAACGAACAGTCGACTATGACGTGACAGGATGAGTCGGCGATGAAACGTCATACACACGGACGTTCCTTTGAGCCAACAGCACATCCAAAACCTGCGCTTTCAGCGCCCCATCATCCGGAGTTCCCCACTTCACTTGGGCACCGTTGGTCAGCGTAAACGACAGAGTTTTACCATCGGCACTCACACCCGAAACCTGCGCTTTTGTTGCCTCAGACAGGGTTGACCACAAGGAAAGAACATCCGAGGCCGCTTCGGCTCGTTCTTCATCACTCTCTGGGAGGCTCACCAATGGAAGCCCCTCGATCAACGTAGGAGCATCAGCGAAACTCACTCCCTCATCGTCAACCTGACGGAACGCGCCCGCACTTCCCTCGATCATCGCGGGAGTCCGCAAAGCAATTGTGATTGCCAAACCTCTCGGCCACTGTCGCTCCACTTCAGCTGAATCGACAACAACATTCGATTCGATGGATTCAGCAATCGTCGCAGTCGGAACCCTAGGTAACGGGGTGCCCACGTACGGCGCAGTTGACGAAAGAACTGATTCCGCGGTGATCAAGGTTTCATCTGCCCCTTCAACGTGCACCGATGAGGCGCTCAAAGCAAACAACGGCGAAAACAGCAATACCCACACCAAACCACCGATAAACGCTAGTCCCGCAGCAATCATTGCCATCGTCTTGATGTAGAGAATCCGACGCGCTCGAGCTCGCTCTTGGCGACGCAGATCAAACTCAGAACGCTCGTTGCGCTTTTCACCACCTAAGAGAACAGCGGCATCCTTCTGCCCCACCGGCCGGGCAAGTTTGACACGAGCAGAACGCAACGAAGATTTCCTTGACCCTCGCTTGTGTGCTGCCTGTTGACACTCTGGGGGTTGCCCAGACTCTGGAGTATTCCTATGCGGTCGCTTTGGTCGGGCAACAACCGGACGCGATGGAGGTTTTTCAGAGGAAGACTTTTGGGTAGCAGATCCCTTTGACGACAAGCTAGAAGCAGACGTCGCCTGGTGTTGCGTAGAAGTCGATCCGAGTGGCGTTCGACGCGGCTGAGGTGGCTTCACGAGGCATCCATGCGTTGCCACTCATCGATAACATCATCTGCACACTGGGTGATTGAACCAGCACCCATCGTGATCAGAACACCCCGCGAACCAGCCAGACGCGCTCCGGTTCGGGCGGCCTCGTGCATATCGTGGACACACTCAGCGCCCTCAATCTGATCCGCAATCAGACCAGAAGTCACGGCGGGATCTTCATCCTCGCGAGCAGCATAAATATCCGCAAGAACCACATGATCCGCGCCCGACAACGCCTTGGCGAAACGATCTGCGAATAAGCGCGTACGTGAATACAGGTGAGGCTGGAAAACCACGGTCACATCAGCGCCATCGGCAACCAATCGCGCCTGTTCGATCGCGACAGAAACCTCTGTCGGATGATGCGCATAATCATCAAAAACGCGCCTGTCCCCCACGGTTCCACGGAGCTCAAAACGGCGAGCTGTCCCCGTAAAACCAGCAAGCGACGAAGCCATCAGGCCAGGTTCAACGCCGAGCTCCACGCCGGCAATCCACGCGCCAACAGCATTAAGAATGTTATGCACGCCCGGAACACCCAAGGAAAGCTCCGCGCTGATATCGCCGTAGCTGACTCGCGCACGACATGAAGAAGACGTCATCTCTACATCGCAAATCGTCACGTCAGCATCCACCACGGATTTATCGGGGCGCCCGTAGGTCACCACGCGAATACCCAGCTCACGCGCCGACTCGCTCAGGCGAGCAGTCCCCGCGTCTTCAGCGCAACACACCAAAAGACCACCCGGAACCAGACGCTTTGCGTAGTCAACGAAAATAGCTTCGAACGCTTCGCGCGTCCCATAGCGATCCAAGTGATCGGGCTCAACGTTCGTGACAACTTCGATCGATGGAGTGTAATTCAAGAACGAGCCATCAGACTCGTCAGCTTCGGCAACAAACACGTCCGACGTGCCCAAATGTGCACCGGAACCAAACTGCGGAACAATTCCACCCACCGCGACCGACGGATCTAGACCAGCTGCACGCAGACCAACCGCAATCATCCCAGACGTAGTCGTCTTCCCGTGGGCGCCGGCAACACCAACAAAACGCATTCCACTGGCAGCAAGCGCCAACGCCTGCGAACGATGAATGACATCCAACCCCAATTCACGTGCCCTGGCCAGCTCCGGGTTCGACTCACGAATCGCAGTTGAAACAACAACCGTCGCATCATCATCAACATGGGTGGCATCGTGGCCGACGAATGCGCGAATTCCCTTTTCATTCAAACGCGCAAGAACATCCGAATCGGCACGATCTGAACCAGTCACCCGCGCGCCACGCGCAGCAAGCAGTTCAGCAACAACACTCATTCCCGCCCCACCGATACCGATGAAATGGAAGTGTCCTTCGATAGGTTCCACGTTCTTCCCCCCCTAGCGCGCGATCTGCGAAACAACCAGGTCAGCTAAACGCGAGGCAGCATCGATCTTTGCTAATCCTGCCGATGCTGTCGCCATAGCGGACAGTTCAGGTGAAGTCAGTAGCGGGAAAACCTTCTGTCGCACCGTATCTGCGTTGAATGACGCATCATCAACCAAGAGCGCTCCGCCAGAGGCAACATGGTCATGCGCATTCAGCTTCTGTTCGCCATTACCGATAGCCAGCGGAACATACACGCACGGCAACGACAGAGCCGTCATCTCAGCAACCGTTCCTGCACCCGAACGACAGACAACCAAGTCTGCGCAGGCAAGAGCATCTTCCATGGTCGTCAGATAATCCAGAACCAGGTAGCGATCGCCCACCGAACACTCGTCAACCTTGCTCCGCACAGGGGCGTCTTTGCCTTTGCCGGTCAAGTGGATCACCTGCACATTGTCAGGCAAGTCGCCAAGCGCACCGATCATGGCATCGTTCAGGTGGAGAGCTCCAAGAGATCCACCGGTAACGAGAAGCGTCGTCTTCTTGGGGTCTACGCCCAAATTCTTCGCTCCACGCTCGCGCGCGACACGGGCACCGTCGGTATCTTGGCGCGCCAACGCAAGCTCTTCGATAGCAGGACGCAAAGGAAGACCCGTTACTTGCGTGATGCCCTTGCGTGCGTTCAACGGAGTATTCGCAAACGTCAACGCAAGAACATTGGCGTAGCGCGCCCCCACCTTATTTGCCAATCCGGGTCTGGCATTCTGTTCATGAATGACAATCGGGACGCCGGCGCCTCGTGCAGCCCGGTACGCGGGAGTTGAAACATATCCGCCAAAGCCGACAACCACATCAGCATCACGAATCGCCAGACGGCACTGATTCACTGCTTTACGCCAGCGGAACGGGAAAGTGAAGACCGAAAGGGAAGGCCGGCGCGGGAAAGGAACCTTTTCAATCACATGAAGAGGAAACCCTGCAGAGGGAACCAAATCTGATTCCAAGCCCTGAGCTGTTCCAAGGACCTCGACGTCATATCCACGTTTGGCAAGAACCGTCGCCGTAGCCAACAGCGGATTCACGTGCCCAGCGGTACCGCCACCAGCCAAAACAACTTTGCCCAACATGTTGCCTACTTTCGAGCTTTGGATCCACCTGCTCGTCGAAGCTTCGGAGTAACCCGAGGATCACGACGACGAGTAGCAGGATCAGAATATCCCCACATAGTCATACCAGCATCACTACGCGCAAACGACGCGACAACGCCGATGGCCAGCGCGGTGAACAGGAACGATGATCCACCATAGGACACAAGAGGCAGTGGGACACCAATAACCGGGCCGAGCTGAGTAACCGAGGCAATATTCACGAGAGCCTGGAAGCCGATCCACGTTGCCACACCGGCAGCGACGATAGCGACAAACGGGTCGGAGGTTGAACGAACCACTCGGAACATTCCCCACACCAACAGAGCAAGAGCCGTGAGCACTGCCAACGTACCCATCAACCCGAACTCCTCACCAACGATGGCGAAAATAAAGTCCGTGTGTGCCGCCTGCAGATAATTCCATTTCTCACGCGAGGCACCCGGACCCAGTCCAGAAACACCACCGGAGCCAAAAGCCCACAGCGAATGATCAATCTGTTCGGGGGCAGACAAATCACGCTTGGGAGCAAAACCCGGAAGAACAACCAAGATTCGACGAAGACGCGTCGGGTTCTGAATGACCAAGAAAACCAGAAGCGGAACAGCTAGGACGAACGCGTATCCGAACCAGCGCTTCGGCAGGCCAGCAATCCACAATGCTCCCATAGCAGCGGCCGTCACGATCATTGCCGTACCCAAGTCATGACCCAGCATGACGTCAATCAGCGTGACAACCACGGGTAGCCCCGCAAGAACACTCATCTGACGCCAGTTTGAAAAATCCCTATTCGGTCCAGTCAAAATGAAAGCAAGAAAAACGATCAAAGCGAGTTTCAAGAACTCTGATGGCTGAACAAGGACGGGAACACCGGGAAGGTACACCCAGTTCGCGTTGCCACCTTCAGAACGGCCAAGAGGGGTAATGACCATCGCCTGGACAATCAATCCCAGCCCGAAAGCATAGGGAGCAAAACGGACAAAAATATGGCGAGGAATCTTATGAACAGCGAATGCAATGATCAGGGCGAAGACAATGATGGCACTGGGGCGCAAATACGCCATGTACGGGTTGGCGCCCTTGGCGATTGATGTCACCGATTGAGCTGAAAAGCCCATCATCAAACCAAAAATAGTCAGAACCACCGTGGGGACGATAATCATGTAGTACGTCGTCAGCGGTTGAATCTCATAGTGTTCATCATCCGCACCAAAAACAAAACGCGGAAGATGACGGATCACACTATCAATGGCGCTCTTGATCTTCGCCATCTACTTGGCACTCCACTGGTCACGCAAACGGTCAACAGCGTTCACAAACACGTCGCCACGCTGACCGTAGTTATCAAACTGATCCCACGACGCGCAGGCCGGAGCAAGAACAACAAAATCACCGGGGCGTGAAAGAGCGACAGCCTCATTGACGACGGAGAACATCCAATCCTCATGGCCATCGACGTCAACGACCGGAACATTGGGTGCGCTCGCAAGGAAAGCCTTGAGTAAGTCCGAACGGTCTTCGCCGATGATCACCGCACCACGCAGAACCGGCTCAACGTCGCGAATAAGGTCGGTAAAGTCCTGTCCCTTCGCGTCCCCGCCAACGATCCAGACAACCGAGTGAGGAGGAAGTCCATATAGGGATGCTTTGGCAGCGTGGGCGTTCGTCGCTTTCGAATCATCGATCCACGTAACATCAGCGGCTTGCCCGACGATGGCTCTGCGATGTCCTGCTGGAGAAAATACGCGCAGGCCATCACGAACCGCATGCGGACGCACACCGTATGCGCGTCCAAGTGCTGCCGCTCCAAGAGCATCCATCACAACAGCCGGGGAAAGACTCGCCCCGTAGACCGTGCTCAAATCGCTCAAATCACCCAGGTGGGCAGCTTCGCGATGCCGGTTTTCAACGTAGGCGCGGTCAACAAGCGCACCTTCAACGATGCCCAGTTGCGACACCGAAGGTGAGCCCAGCGTGATCCCAATGGCACGCGCCCCTTCCACAACGTCTGCGTTTTCAACCATCGCTTCAAGCACTCGGTCATTGGCCGGGTAGATGCAGGCAACCTGAGTGTTCTCGTATACGCGCGCCTTATCGGCAGCGTATGCTTCTTCGCTTCCATGCCAATCCAGGTGGTCAGCATCCACATTCAAGCACAAGGACGCCAAGGGCGAAATCGTGTAGGAGGTATGGAGTTGGAAGCTGGAGAGTTCAACAGCGAAGACGCTGGCATCTGAGTCGATTGCTTCGGTGATGGGGGTGCCAATATTGCCAACCTCAAGAACGTCGTCACCGTTGGCCCGAAGAATTGACGCAAGCATGCCCACAGTCGTTGTCTTGCCGTTCGTGCCCGTCACGGTCAGCCAGGGGCGACCAGCATGAGGGCCTTGCTCTTGAAGACGCCACGCCAGTTCAACTTCACCCCAGATCTGGATCCCGGCAGCTTGAGCGCGTTCAAAGATAGGGGCGTGCGCAGGAATTCCTGGAGACACGATGATCGTGTCAACATCAGCGTCAATAACGGCGCAGGCGAGATCCTCAGCATCGGGAACAACATGAACGCCAATACCTAATTCGTCTGTGGGAGTACCGGAACGCTGGTCGAAAGCAAGAACCTCGTGCCCGCGCTTCAACAGAGCTTTTGCTGATGCTTTGCCCGATTTGCCCAGGCCGATGACGGCGTAACGATCACTCACAGCGTTGTCACCCAGTCAGCGTAGAAAATGCCCGCACCGGCGACTGCAAACAACGCGGCAATCAGCCAGAAGCGAATCACGATCGTGATTTCCTGCCAGCCTTTTAGCTCGAAGTGATGGTGCAGCGGTGCCATGCGGAAGACACGCTTGTGCGTTGCCTTAAAGACTGAAATCTGGATAACGTCGGACATCACGATGACAACGAAGAGTCCACCAATCACGATTGCGATGAACTCGGTGTTCGTCAGAATCGACAGACCAGCAATTGCACCACCGAGTGCCAGCGCGCCCGTATCCCCCATGAAGATCTGAGCGGGCGAAGCGTTCCACCAGAGGAAGCCAGCAAGCGAACCGATGATCGCGGCGCAGAAAACTGCAAGGTCCAGAGGATCACGCGTCGGATAGCAGAGAGTTGTCGCATGCCCCTGCGGGAAGCAGGATTGAATCCTCTGGAAGTAGGCGATAAACGTGTATGCGCCGAAAACGAAAATGGAACAGCCCGTGGCAAGGCCATCGAGACCGTCGGTTAGATTCACTGCGTTTGACCAAGCGGTCACAATCAGGTTCGTCCAGATGAAATACAGGACGACCCCCAATCCGAGGCCAGCAAACCCGAGCGTGATGGGTGACAGGTGAATGAAGGACAGGTGAAGCGTACCCGGCGTTGTCCCATAGGCATTGGGGCGGGTCAGTGACATCCACGCGAAAACTGCGGCAACCGCGATCTGACCGATGATTTTTCCGGTCGGATGCAGACCAAGGGAGCGCTGACGCATGATCTTGATGCCGTCATCCAAAAGGCCAATAAAGCCAAGACCTGCGAAGAGAACAACCAGAGTCCATCCGGACCACGAGGGTCCGGATCCTGCGATTGACGCCCCAATCACCCACGCGATAATGGTTGCCAGAATGAAGACCAGACCACCCATTGTGGGTGTACCGCGCTTCGTCAAGTGCTGGGTCGGTCCGTCCTGACGGATGAACTGCCCGTACTGGTGAGCGATCAGGAATCGGATCAGCAAAGGGGTTCCCAACAGGGAAATCACCAGTGCAATGACGAAGGCGACAATAAGGCCAATCATCGCTGGACTCCCTTCTCGCGGAGTTGGTCCGCTACCTTCCACGAATATGAGAACAAGGATCCCTTCACAAGGATCACACAATCGTCTTTCAGTTTCGCACAAACAGCCGTAACAGCCTCATCAACACTACCGACGTGTTCCGCATCGATGGTGTCACCGGCACCCTCGGCGTAATAGGGAGCGTCTTGACCCAACAGAATCAGCGACTCGACTCCGGCTTCTTTCGCCATCAGACCAACCTGGCGGTGAATGTCAGCAGACTCGTCGCCGAGTTCAAGCATTTCGGAAAGAACAGCGATCTTCGTATGCCCATCACCGATCGAATTGAGCGTAGCGAAAGCGGCTCTCATGGAATCGAGGTTCGCATTGTAGGCATCGTCAATCATCGCGACTTTCATACCGTCAATGCGTAAATCAACGACATCCATTCGGTGCGGAGACAGCGCCCGAGCCTCGTTGATCGCATGAATCGCTTGATCGAGTTCAAGACCAAGCTGCACCGCGCCGGCGATGGCGGCCAGTGCGTTCGCCACGTGGTGCACGCCAACGATATTCAGATTCACGAGGCCACGACCGCCGGGGGCTTCAAGCGTGAAGTGTGCGCGGCCAAGGTGGTCAACGTCCACGTCGAGAGCACGGAAATCGGCTCCCTCTTTGCCTGATGGGGAGAACGTCGTAATCGGACCTGTCGACAGTTTCGTCATATTCATAACGCGCGGATCGTCGTAGTTCAAGACCACTGGAGCACCGGGGCGCGAACCTGTAATCAGCTCCCCCTTCGCCTTTTCAATCCCGTCGACTCCGCCGAAGCCACCGAGGTGAGCGTGACCAACCATCAGTTCAATGGCAACATCCGGCGACGCAATATCTGTCAAATACTTGATGTGTCCGATGCCGGACGCACCCATTTCAAGAACCAGATGGCGGGTTGTTTCATCAGCTTGAAGAACAGTCAGAGGAAGTCCGACCTCGTTGTTGAACGAGAGCTGAGGGGCAACGCTGGGAGCATCAGTACTCATAATCTGGAAAAGCAGATCCTTCGTTGTCGTCTTCCCAGCCGAGCCGGTCATCGCGATAACATCCAGCCCAAAACGCTCACGCAAGTCTTCAAGGTGAGCATGGGCAAGGCGACCCAAAGCGTAGGTCGAATCCTCGACAACAATCTGCGCAATGGACGAGGGAACATCAACGAGGTGTTCAACGATCAGTGCAACCGCACCATTGTCAACGGCCTGTTTGACGTAGTCATGCCCGTCGGAGGCCTCGCCGATTCGTGCAACATACGCCGAACCAGCTGACGCCGAGCGTGAATCTGTAACGACACGGTTCATCACAACCTGACGGTCAGCACCCTTCAGGGTTCCTGAAACTGCTTCAGCAATCCACCCAGCTAACCTGTACATGCCATTTCCTCTACGATTCATACGACTTCACTTCATCGTCTCAGTTAGTTGGCGTCGTCGGGAACAACGTTGCCGGCGTCGTCGAAGCTGGAATACCTAGATTACGCACTGACGCTTGCGCGACCTCACCGAACAGTGGCGCCGAGGAATCAGAGGAAATGTAGGCTACCGTAGGATTGTAAAGCACAACAGAGATAGCAAGCCTAGGCGCTTCAACGGGAAGCAGACCGGCGGTCGTCGACACAATACCGTGCTGACCGTTAACGACGATATCTGCCGTACCGGTTTTCACACCGACGCGATACCCGTCAACCTTCGCAGCCCCTGCCGTACCCAGCTGATCTTCAACGACGGACTCCATCATCAGCATCAGGTTCTGCGCCGTATCGGCTTTCATGGCCTGCGTTGGCTTGGGCTCTTCGGGGGTTTCAACGGTCCCGTCAGCGTTCGTCCACGACTTGACCAGTCGGGGAGGAATGTGGACTCCACCGTTCGCGATTGTGGCCATGAACGAGGTCTCTTGGAGCGGTGAAACCGAATAGGACTGGCCGAACATCGACACATACTGATCACGGCCCGCCCACTCGCTTGGAGGACGAAGAATACCTGTCGTTTCGCCAGCAAGCTCCACGCCCGTCAGCTCACCAAAGCCAATGGCTTTCATCATGTCGTAGCGCTGTTCATTCGACAGAGTCTGACCAACCAGAACGGTGCCAGTATTCGACGATTCAGCCAAAATACCCGTCGCAGTCAGAGTTTCACCATCGTGCTCATGGAAGTCTGTAATCGGACCACCCGCATCTAGAAGATCCAAAGAATAGGGCACGTTAAAGACCGACGTGGGAGTGATCGTCCCCGCATCCAACGCGGCCGCGAACGTCACCACCTTGCCCACCGAACCAGGTTCGACCGCATACTGCACCGAAGCCACAGGCTGAGGATTCGCGTTATCTGGGATGGTCGACTCAGAGTCCGCCATCACCAAAATTTCACCGGTCGTCACATCTTCAACGACAACGGTGCCCCATTCGGCCTTGTGATGCTCCACGCGAGCATCCAGCATGTCTTGAACAAGATGCTGCAAGTCAGCATGCAACGTCAGTTGCAGGGAGCCACCGTCAACAGGCTCAACCGTTGTCTTCTTCGCGCCAGGAATAATCGCACCATTCGGAGCAATCTCATACTGCTGCGAGCCAGGGGTGCCCGTCAGCAACGTATTGAACTGCGATTCCATGCCCGACGAGCCAACGCCTTCAGCATTGACCGTACCAATCACCGGAGCAGCAACATTCCCATTGGGGAACGTCCGTTCGTAGGTGGCTTCCCACTCAATGCCGTAAATATCCAGAGCACGAATCTCTCGATACGTCACCGCATCAACATTGCGCTTCACATACGTGTAGGTCGAGTCACCCAAAAACAAGCCACCAAGCTCAGCTTCACTCATTTGCAGAAGCGGAGCCAGCTGGCGGGCGGCCTCGACCGGGCCTCGTCCCACAACCTTCGTCTTTTCAACCCCGTTTTCCTTCGTCGTTTCTGAGTGGACATAAGAACGCAAGTTGATCTGATTAACGGCAATGTTGTAGGTCAGAATCGAGTCCGCGAGGATCGTGCCCGTCGCGTCGGTAATTGAGCCTCGTTTAGCGGCGATGCCCGTCTGCGACGTACGAACGGCCTCGCCTTCGGTTGCAAGCGTGGGCGCCTTGATGATCTGTAGATCGACTAAGCGGATCGCACAGGCCATCAAACCGAAGAAGAAAATGATGAGGATGGCAAGAGATCGCCCAAAACGCTGAGTCATACGATCTCCTGTCAGTGTCCGGCCGTTCCGCCTTCAATAGTGCCAGCTCCAAGATTAATGAAGCCAGTTTGACCACCTTTCACCATTCCCTGAGCGGTGGCAGCTTTCTCAAGTTCGGAAGCCGATGCTGCCTTTTCAATTTGGGCTTGCATCGACCACGCCTGAGCTTCAAGCTCGTTCAGCTCAATCTGCTGAGTACGGATTTCAAACGCCGTTTGAGCCATGCGAGTGTGAAGAACCATCGAAGCAAGAACCGTCGCAATGATCACGACGATAGAGACGATTCCCAACATCAGAAGCGAGCGGGTGGGCTTGCTCCCCTCGACAACTCGGAACTCCCTTAGTTCAAACTCGTGACGTTCCGGACGGGAAACCGGGCGCCGGGAAGCTGCAGCACTGCTCATGAGAGTTCCTTCCATTCACGAACAAGCTGGGCGCCACGCAGACGCACAGATGCGGATCGAGGATTGTGTGCGCGTTCAGCTTCATCAGCTTGGCGCACTTTGCGAGTGAGGGGTTCGACGCTTGGTGCCATCGAATCTGGAATAACTGGAAGACCTTGGGGAACATCCACCGTAGAAGCACGTCGGAACAGGTCCTTGACGATGCGGTCTTCAAGCGACTGGTAGGACTCAACAACCAAACGGCCACCGATGCGCAGGCTGGCAAAGCAAGCAGGCAAAGCACGTTCGAGAATATTGAGTTCGTCGTTCACTGCGATGCGAAGGGCCTGGAAAGTGCGCTTCGAAGGGTTTCCGCCCGTACGACGCGCAGCAGCAGGAATAGATGCGCGAACGATGTCAGCAAGCTGCCCCGTGCGGGTCAGAGGTTGCGTTTCACGCGTTTCCACGATGCGACGCGCAATTCGAGAGGCAAAGCGTTCTTCACCGTATACGCGCAAGATCTGTGCGATCTCTTGAGCAGTTGCACTGACCAGAAGTTCGGCAGCGCTCTGCCCCGTAGTCGGATCCATTCGCATATCGAGCGGAGCGTCAGCGGAGTAGGAGAAACCACGTTCCGCTTCGTCGAGCTGAAGGCTGGAAACCCCTAGATCCATCAGGATCGCATCAGCTTTTCCTGCCGGAGCGTATGTCGCAACGACCTCGTCGACGTGGTCGTAGGTCGTGTGAACCGCGGTGAAACGATCTGCGAACGGCGCAAGACGCTCGGAGGCAAGCGAAATTGCTTGAGGATCACGATCGATACCGATCAGGTGAATGTTCGGGAATCGCTTGAGGGCAGCTTCGGAGTGACCTCCCATTCCCAGCGTGCAATCAACCAGAACAGCACCATCGTCAGTGAGGGCAGGAGCCATCATGTCCATGCATTCGTCCAGGAGGACGGGAATATGGCGCTCGGACGTTTGCTTGGTGAGCTCCATGTCGCCCCCTTTCCTGCAGATGATGTGAGTGCTTTTCGTTCCTCTTGGTCCCCCACCGATCTCCGACATCGGGGAAGTGAAGTCGGGGCCTCGGGTGGAGACCAAAAGGGACGAACTAGAACATTCCCGGGAAGATTTCTTCGTTCGTATCCGAGAACGCGTCGTCTTCGACGGTGAGGACTTCCTCCCACGCTTCGGAATTCCAGATTTCAGCGTGATCACCTACACCGATGACGGTGAGCTGACGGCCGAGTCCGGCGTAGCTACGCAGTTCTGCAGGGAGGGATATACGACCCTGTCGATCTGGAGCTTCTTGGAACGCACTCGCCATAAAAACGCGTCGCCAGTTTCGAACCTGCTTCGACGAGGTCGGCGCAGAGATGATCGACTGCGCGCGCTCATTGAAGGTTTCAACCGGGTAGACGTAAATGCAACGGTCCTGTCCCTTTGTGAGAACAAGTTGCTCACCCATGTCTTCACGGATTTTTGCAGGCAGAAAAACACGTCCCTTGTCGTCGAGTTTCGGCTCGAACGTACCAGTGAACATGTCTCACCACCTTTCCTTGTTTCCCACTTCCACCACTTTACCCCACATCTGTTATTTTTAGTACCATTTAGACGCAGTTTTGGACACTTTTCCTTCTTAAAAAGTCTGATTTTCTGCGAGAAACTATCTGGTGGTGAAAAGTGGGGCACATTTTCAGTTCTAGCCGATTATTCCTGCGCGAAACCGTCTCTGCCCGCTACTCCTGCATCTGAGATTGAGGGGACGAGGCCTGCCACATCGAAAGCTCCTCGGCTAGAAAAGGCAGAAACTTGATCCCCAACCGCACCACCAGGCCACCCACCACACCCAACGCGACAAATCCGAGCTTCTAGACGCACATCCGTCGCACCAAGCGCACGCGGGAACAGAAAAGACTCAGCCAGGCACCAACATCCAGAAGACACGAAGAGGTGACACAACAGAAAAGCCCATGGCGTACGGCCATGGGCTTTTCTTTACGTATTGTGAAGCGAGGCGACAGAGAACCTCTCTAAAGATCGCGACGACGCTTTCGTTCTTCCCACCGCTGTTCTTGGTCATCGATAAAACGCGACCACGAACCGAGGTTTCGTCGCTGTTCTTCAGGTGTAAGCGGAGCGGCTTTCTTTTCGGGCGAAGAGATCGCATACCAGACGCCACCAACCATGATGGCAAAACCGATCACTCCCATCACGATGGAAATACCTGAGTATCCAAGGGAAACTGCGCCAACTAGGACGCTCAGACCTGCGATGAAAACGAAAATTCCAAGAGCGATGCGTCGGACTGAAAGCCGGAAAGCTGGAGCTTCTTCTTCCTGCTCCATTTGACGGACAAGACGTGGCTCGTCACGACGGAACTCCTGTTCCATCTCTTCTAGTACTTGTTTTTCATAGTCAGATAGAGCCACGACGCATCCTTCCGCTATCCGTTAGTGACGAGTCTAACGGGTTGGGGGCGCAGATTGCGATTCGTGCGCGCTGACCTGCGGTAACAGACTTGCTGGCCGCAGAGCATCCCTGCCAAATTTCCCCTGAATCTGGTCCATTGCTCGCTCCGAAGCCAACGGTTTTCCGTCATCGTCAAGAGCTATCGCAACGCCAGCCGATCGCGGTTGAAGGGCTTCAACCTTCACGCCCGCCAAACGAATCCCCGATGCCGGCATCGTCTCTTTTGCGAAGAGCTCGCTTGCAGCCGTGTAGATTTGTCGTCCCACATCTGTCGGAGCGTGTAGCTTCGCGGATCGAACGATCGTGTGGAACGAGGCGTCCCTCAGTTTCAGCCCGATCCCCCATGCGACCATGTCGGCGTTGCGCAAACGCGCTGCGCATTCGTGAGACGCCTGTAGCAGGAAGGCCTCCAGCTCACTCCTATCGTGAATATCAGACTCAAACGTTCGTTCGGTACTCATGGATTTTACTTCGCGATCACCGCGAACGGGACGCGGGTCGATGCCCCAGGCAAGATTGTGCAGGTGGCGCGCGCTTGCACGGCCCACAAGTCGCGTCAGGAACGTCATGTCCAGGTTCGCGAGATCACCGATTGTGTCAACGCCGGCGAGAGCAAGCCTCTCCCCCGTTTTTCCGCCCACTCCCCAGAGTGCTCCAACGGGGAGCCCGTGCAGGAATGGAACCGTTTGATCGCGAGGAATCAGCAGTAGCCCGTCAGGTTTCGCGTTCGACGAGGCAATTTTTGCCACCGACTTTGTGGCTGCAATTCCAACCGATGCGGGTAAACCGACTTCGGCATGGATGCGGGCTCGAATCAGATTTCCAATCTCGGTTGGTGACCCGAGGCGCCGACGCGACCCTGACACATCAAGGAACGCCTCATCAATACTCACTTGCTGTAAGACGGGAGTGATTTCCGACAGGATCGCCATCACTTTGTGTGAGTATTCGGAATACACGCCCCTACCAGAGAACACAAAAGTCGCTTCCGGGCACAGCGCATGTGCGCGAGCACTCGGCATTCCGGCTCGCACACCGCGAGCGCGGACCTCGTACGTGGCACTGGTGACGACTCCTCGTCCGCCGAGGTGCCCGACGATGATTGGGCGGCCCCGTAAATCTGGATTTTCCGCGATCTCTACTTGGGCGAAAAACGAGTCCATGTCGACGTGCAGGATGGGAGTCTGGGAGTCGTCGTCACCCCAGAACTTTCGGGCACGCCCGTCGCGGGGAGCGTTCGACATTGCTCCTCCTTCAGGTTGCCAGAGCGCGGTCGACTCTGCTTTCGTTCACTGACTACAGTGTGACGCGTGAGGCGAAAAACTGCGCGCGGAAGCGAATTCTTTGAGATCCCCTCTGGGAGGGTTGAGATCCGTTGGGATGGTGCGCTTGCTACGCTGTATTTCAACGGTATCGAGTCATCGTGCACGAATGTGGACGATCCGACCAGCCTCGAGTTTGAGTACATGCAGCATGCGACGTGCGCTCTCGATTGCGTGATTGACGAGGCCACCCCAGTCCGCGCGCTCCACCTTGGTGGCGCGGGATGCACTCTGCCGCTCGCCTGGTCTTACCTTCGTCCGAAGTCGAAGCAGACCGCTGTCGAGATCGATCCGGATCTTCCCGATTTGGTGCGACGTGTGTTTGATCTGCCGAAGTCTCCCGCACTATCGATACGTATTGGAGACGGGCGGGAAGTGATGAGCTCGTTCCGCGATTCCACTTTCAACATCATCGTGCGCGATACCTTCGCTAACGGCCAGGTTCCAGCGCATCTTGCGACTCTCGAGTGCGCGAAGATTGCGCGGGAAAAGTTGAAGGACGGCGGACTCTATATCCTCAACTGCGCTCACGGTGGTGGCAGTGATGCTCGCGCTGAGATTGCAGCTATTTCCGAGGTTTTCGGCCAGGTGATGAGCATCCAGGATCCGAAGGTGGGGAGAAGCGGTAGGCGTGGCAACGTTATCGTCATCGGGTATGTCGGAGCTGACTATCCGGTTGAAGACCTTGACCGCGCGCTGAGGCGCCTTCCTCTACCCGCTCGGGTGACGCACGGTGTGAATCTGACGAAGTGGTGTGCGGGCACATCCGCACTGCGCGACGCCGACATCGGATATAAGGAAACTGGCGCGAGCTGAAGCCGAAAATACGCTCAACTTGGAGCAAAGGCCTGATTCAGATGGCGCCTGTTTCTGCGCTATCTGCCTCTTCGTTTGGATCGGTTTCATCCGCGGTTTGCTCTTTGACATGCAGTGATGCGTCATCCCCGCTATCGGCACGGTGACGAGGAGTCATTGCACGCACGGCCTCTGGGTCTGTTGCACGCAGGTGAACACGCTTGAGGGCCGCAGTCAGGGGATCTTCTTCCGCCGTCTCTACGCTCTGGTCGTCAGCGCTCGGCTGATCGTCAGATGCTGTTTCACTCTGCGACAAGTTCGCCAAGTAGCGCTCAATGACGTCGCCAATGTCCTTGTCCTGTTTAGGAGTATGACCCAGCGGAGTCTGGGTACCAAAAGAGTTCAGGGAAAACGAAGATTCGCCAGGACTCCACGCGTCATAGTGCTCTTCAAGGGACGTAATGGTCGCCATGATCTCTGGATTTGCTTCGATCAATTGCTCGATCGTGCCCTGATCCTGAGCTGCTCCTAACTCCAAGTTACCAACCGGCAACGACAGATCGGCAAAATCAGACAGGCTGGATAACAGCGCAGAGGAGCCTGCCGGGTACCCAGACTCTGCCATGTAGAACGGAACCGCAGCAAGAAGAGCAATACCATTCACACCGCGTTCAGCAAGACGACGTTGAACGAAGGAACTTGCCGGCGCAGGGAACTGCAGTGACCCCACCATCTTCGGCTGAGGCGGAATCAAAGAAGCATCCGTGGCCTGCACGTGAACCGGGGTTGCACGAGTATGTGGAACACTCGAAGGAATGCCATGGAAGGACACGCTGATCTCAACACCAGCTTCCTTCACAAAGTCAGCAACAATGCGCGCAAATGCCTCCCACTTTGCATCCGGTTCAGGACCGTGCAGAAGCAAAATCGGGTTCCCCAAGTCATCGCGAACTCTGTCGATTGCGATTTCATGAGTCACCATTTCTTCGCTGACCCAATCACGAACCGTCATGATCGGACGATGAGAGCGGTAGTCCAAGAACTGATCGGAATCAAAAGTCGCAACACGTTCATTCGGCAGGGCGCGAAGCATTTCAGCAACTGCCATACGACCGGCTCCGCCAGCATCCATGCTTCCGTAGAAGTGCATCACTAGGATGCGCGAATGAGTTTCACTGGCCGACCCTCGCTCGAAAAGAAGGGCATCATTCGGTTTCATTACGTTCACATGCCCTTTCATTTCTGTTCTGTCCAATGCCATGCTCGTCAATTCAACTCGACGAATAATTCGTACTATCAACGCTACTCGGAAACAGGCCGGAGCGCCCGATGGGCCCACTGATATTCGCCTTGGGCGAATAGTCGGCCTCGTGAATCTATCTACCCTGCGTCGCAGATCGCGGACAGTTGCACCTGGTCGCAGTTTTTCAGGCACAATAGATGGTCGTTATCTTGTCCATTCCTCGAAAGTACGCGCATGACTGACTCATCGACTTCTGCTTCGCCGGCGTCCATGCCGGAGCAACGCCATGTCGACGCTGCGTATGCAAGGGTGGATGAGCTTCGAAAAAAGTACCGTGACCAGCAGGCGCGAACGCACGCAATCCACGGCGCAGGAAATCCTCAGGCATGGACAGAACGCGAAGCACTCTCGGCTCACCTTGGTGATATGGCAGCACGCCTCGAGGCCGTTGAAGACCGCCTTGTATTCGGTCGTCTCGACATGGCTGACGGCGACCACCACCACATTGGTCGCGTTGCCCTATCGACCACCGACGGCGAGCACCTCCTGATCGACTGGCGAGCTCCCGTGGCGATGCCCTTCTATCAAGCAACTGCCGTCAACCCAAAGGGTGTCGTGCGAAGGCGCCACATTACAACCCACGGGCGCACCGTCGTCGCGCTTGAGGACGAACTGCTGGATTCGTCGCGAGCCGAAGGTATGGATCTTCAAGGCGAAGGCGCGTTGATGAGCGCCCTTGATAAGGCTCGTGACGGTCGCATGGGTGATATTGTCGCGACAATTCAGTCCGAACAGGATGCAATCATTCGTGCTCCTCGCGACGGCGCGATCGTCGTCCAAGGCGGTCCGGGAACCGGTAAAACAGCCGTCGCCCTGCACCGCATTGCCTACCTGCTGTATGCCGAACGTGAACGCTTAGAGCGTTCCGGTGTTCTTTTGGTCGGGCCATCGCGCATTTTCTTGCGATACATCGAACAGGTTCTTCCCTCACTGGGTGAAACTGGCGTGGTTTCGACGACCATGGGCGACCTGTTGCCCGGCGTAGACGCACGTGGAACGGAGCCACTGGGCGTTGCCCAAGCGAAAGGTCATATCGGCTGGGCGCAGCTACTAAAGCAAGCGGTCAAAATGTTGCCACGCGAATTGTCGGCACCAACCAAGTTGCAGGTGTGGAGTCGCACGGTGACACTGACGCCGGATGACGTGTCGAAAGCGATCCGCCATGCACGGCATACGCGTCGCACTCACAATCAGGCGCGCGAAGGTTTTGCTCTGGAACTGATGGAGGTTCTGGCAGAGCGCCTAGCCTCCGATGCTTCGTCGGCCGGTGGAGTGCTGGCTTCCAACGAGGATAAAGCGGAGTGGATCAGTGAAATCCGCGATTCCATTGATGCGCGACGCGCGATCAATCTTGCGTGGATGCCAACGTCCGCCACAACTCTTCTTCGTCGCCTCTATGCGCGCCCCCAACTGTTGGCGCACATTAACGATCGAGCAGGCCGCCCCGTTTCACCCCACCTGTTGCCACTCGTTGAACGTCATAATGCTGAGTGGACCGACGCCGATATTCCCCTGTTAGACGAGCTCGAAGAATTGCTTGGACCGATGCCCACATCGCGCATCGAGTCCTCAGAATCAGAAAGTGCTGCAATTGAACGCGCACGAGCTGCAATCGAAGGCCAGGGGCTTGGTGGAGGCATCGTGAATGCTGAGCAGCTTGCCGAGTCCACACTGTCTCAGCGAATGTGGACTCCCCTTGCTGAGCAGGCAGCCAACGATCGCAAGTGGGCATACGGCCATATTGTCGTTGACGAAGCTCAGGATCTCTCCCCGATGGCGTGGCGTAGTTTGTTGCGTCGTTGTCCGTCGCGGTCGTTCACGATTGTTGGTGACTTGGATCAGCGACGCGGATCGAAGCGTCCGAAGACGTGGGTTGAAGCCTTAGGGCCGGCAAGCAGAGCCTACAGCGATGAGTTTGTTCTGACGGTGTCCTACCGTACTCCGGCGACATTGACCGCCATCGCTGAGGCCGTGATGGCACGCGCAGGTAAGCCTGTCATTCATCCGATGAGCGCGGTCCGCGACATTGAGGACTGCTACCGCGTCGTGACTGTTGAAGCGGATACGGATCCGGTCGCACGCGAGGATTCGCCGGCGTGGACGGCAGCAATTCAGGCGGCTTCGCAGGCGTGTGAGCGACTTGATGCCACTTCAGGTGAAGGAAGCGGCAGGGTCGCGATTCTAGTTTCAGATTCACGAGGCCACGCATGGAATGCCGATTCCACAGGCGAGAGCGCACTTGATTCGCGAATTGCTTTGCTCAGTGCATCGAGTTCCAAGGGGCTTGAGTTCGACACCGTTATCGTGGTTGAGCCCGGCGAGATTTTTGCTGAAGGTGTTGGTGACCTGTTCGTCGCATTGACTCGTGCGACGCATGATTTGGTCGCTATCACTTCGAGCGATCTGCCCAAGGGAATGGATCAGTGGTAAGACGTTCCTATCCGTAGCGCGAACACTTGTGCAATCGCTTGGTGTTTTTCTGGCACTATGGTGGCATGATACGCGCACTATTGCTTGAGAATCCCCATAAGGTTGCTGACGAAGTTTTCGCAAAGAACGGGATTGATGTTTCTCGCCACGCGGGTGCCTTGGACGAAGATGAGCTGATTAAAGCCCTCGAGGACGTGGAGTATTTGGGTCTTCGCTCGAAGACTGAGGTGACGCGACGCGTTCTCGAAGCCAACCCACAGATCAAAGCAATTGGCGCTTTCTGTATTGGGACGAACCAGATCGACCTGGAAGCAGCCACCGAACTGGGCATCTCGGTCTTTAATGCTCCGTATTCGAATACGCGTTCCGTTGTGGAACTGGCAATCGGCGAAATCATTGACCTGTCGCGTCGCGTCACCGTGAAGAATTCTCGCCTCCACCGTGGCATTTGGGACAAAAGCGCTGATGGTGCACACGAGGTTCGCGGTCACACGCTTGGCATTATTGGCTACGGCAATATCGGCACTCAGCTGTCCGTGCTTGCTGAAGCAATGGGTTTGAACGTCATCTTCTACGATGTGGCTGAGCGCCTGTCTCTGGGCAACGCAACCCAGATGCCGACGATGGAATCCGTATTGCGCGAAGCGGATATCGTGTCGATCCACGTTGATGGTCAGGAAACAAATTCCAATCTGTTTGGCGCTCGTGAGTTCGCGATGATGAAGCCCGGTGCGCTGTTCATCAATTTGTCGCGAGGTTTCATCGTCGACATTGATGCCCTGCATGATGCGCTGGTGTCGGGTCACTTGGCCGGTGCTGCCGTTGACGTGTTCCCCCAAGAACCGAAGAAGAATGGCGATCCTTTTGATTCACCTTTGGTCAAGCTGGATAACGTTATTCTTACTCCGCACATCGGTGGTTCGACGGAAGAGGCTCAGTACGATATTGGTCGTTTCGTCGCGGGAAAAATCAGTGACTACCAGGACACCGGTTCAACCGACATGTCGGTGAATCTGCCGAACCTCACCTTGAATGCTTCGCAAGAGTCTCGCTACAGGATTCGTCTGATTCACAAGAACACTCCCGGTGTTCTGGCGAATATCAACCACACCTTTGCCGAAATGGGAGCGAATGTTGGTGGTCAGATACTGGGTACTGCAGGATCGACCGGCTATGTGCTGACCGACATTTCTTCCGAGCTTCCGGTCGATGCGATCGAGAAGATTCGCTCGATGAAGGACACTATTCGTCTGATTACGACGACCCTGTAGAGAAAAACGTTGACTTGGTCTTTCCTCGGCCTGCCCTCAGCTAACCTACGGTATCGTAGGTAGTAAAGAATCGGAGGACAACGTGACTCTTACTGACCAGCTTCGAGGCCAATATGCCCCCGGCGTTCCTGAAACTGTTGAGGTGCCGGATCAGACCATTCCCGCGATGGTTGAAGAGGTAGCGAAACGTTATCCGCATCAGATTGCTCTGGACTTCTTCTCGCGCCCAACCACGTACGCGCAACTGATGACGCGCGTACGCAGGGCAGCAACTGTGTTGGCCAATGCAGGAGTTCGCCGGGGTGACCGCGTTGCCCTGGCGATGCCAAACTGTCCTCAGCACGTTGTTGCGATTCTTGCAACGATGCACCTTGGCGCAATCGTAGTTGAGCACAATCCTCTGGCTCCTGACCATGAAATTCACGAGGAGTTTAACCGCCACGGCGCACGCGTTGTCATTGCATGGGAAAAGACCCTGTCGAAGCTGACGTTCCTTGATCGTGGGACCACGGTTTTTGCTGTCAACCTGACGAAGGCTCTTCCCGGTCCTAGCCAATTGCTTTTGAAGCTTCCGATCAAGTCTGCTCGCACGAAGCGTGACGCTTTGTCGACGCGTCCCCCATCATGGGCTCGTTCGTGGGACCAGGCTGTAGATCAGGCTTCACGCTGGGCCACTTCTTGCCCTGCGAGTCCTGACGATCCGGCCCTGCTGATTCATACGGGGGGTACGACAGGTGTTCCGAAGGCGGCCTGCATTACACACCGTAATTTGATGGCGAACATTGCCCAGTCGATCGCATGGGTGCCGATCCTGCACGAGAACGCTGAAGTGTTCTACTGCGTTCTTCCCCTGTTCCATGCGTTTGGCTTCACCATCGGCTTATTGTCGGGATTGCGTTTGGGTGCCACAATTGCGCTATTTCCGAAATTCGACACGACCATGATTCTGACCAGCCAGAAGCGTCTTCCCTGTACGTTCTTCCTTGGTGTTCCACCAATGTACGAACGTTTGCTGGCTACGGCAGCCACCATGGATGTCGATCTGACGTCGATGACGTTCTCACTTTCGGGCGCTATGCCACTGTCTGCTGATTTGGCATCACGTTGGGAAGAAAAGACTGGCGGTTTGATGATTGAAGGCTATGGCATGACCGAAGCCTCACCGATCATCCTAGGTTCCCCTCTGGCAAAGAACCGTCGCCCGGGCGCTCTTGGCATTCCCTATCCATCCACACACATCCGCATTGTCGACCAAGATGATCCGACGAAGGATGTCGAAGACGGCGAAATTGGCGAACTCATTGCACGAGGTCCCCAGGTATTCTCCGGATACTGGGAGCAACCGGAGGAAACAGCTGAGATCTTTACCGAAGAGGGCTGGCTTCGTACGGGCGACCTTGTCCAGGTACGCGACGGCTTCATCTACATGGCTGATCGTCGTAAGGAAATGATTAACGCCTCTGGTTTTAACGTGTACCCCAGCCAGGTTGAGAACGCTGTTCGCTCTATGCCAGGAGTTCGCGACGTAGCGGTTATCGGTATTCCTGCCGGCTCGACCGGCGAAGATGTCGTTGCAGCAATTGTCCTTGAAGCCGGTGCTTCGATCACTCTTGCTGATGTTCGCCAGTGGGCCGAAAAGTCTATTGCTCACTATGCCCTACCACGCCAGCTCGTGGTAATGACGGAGCTTCCTCGCTCCCAGCTTGGAAAGGTCATGCGTAAGCGTGTTCGCGAACAGGTAATGGAGGTCGCTGACTCTGCGACAACTAGAATTCGCCAGTTTACGAATCGAAAGAACGATTAGCTGACAGATGCACTCTGGGCGGGGATCACTGGAGTGATCCCCGCCCAGCTGTGCACGGTGACGCCGAAACGTTTAATTACGAGTCGAGTAGAGAATCCAGAATCTCTCGGTTCGATGACGCCTTTTTCGTCTTGGGTGAAGAGTGCGAGCTCGAAGTGGATGCGAAGGCATTGTCTTTATTACGCTCACGCAGGATGCGGATGGCTTCTTCGAAGTCTTCGAGGGTATTAAAGGCTCGATAGACGGAAGCAAAACGAAGGTAGGCGATTTCGTCGAGGTCGCGGAGGAAGGGAAGAATCGCTTTTCCAACTTCATCGGAAGAGACGTTTGAAACTCCGGTTAAGCGGAGTTGTTCTTCAACCTGTTGCGCCAGGATTGCGAGATCGTCGTCAGAAACGGGGCGTCCTTGGCATGCTTTCTTCACACCGGAAACGACCTTGTTGCGCGAGAAAGGCTCGACGACGCCGGCGCGCTTCACGACTTGGAACGAGGATGTTTCAAGCGTGGTGAAGCGTTTCTTACATGATGTGCACGCGCGACGACGACGAATCGAGGCACCATCATCTGCGATGCGGGTATCGACGACTCGTGAATCTGGGTTATGACAGAAAGGGCAATGCACGCCTTTAACGCTACACGGCAAATAAGAAAGACGAAAAAGAAACGCGCATGAGGTGCTGGTGACCTGAGTGTTAGTTCAGCGGAAGGATGACCTTCTGCCCCACCTGCAAGCCACCTTCGATGCCATTCAAACGCTGAATATCTGTCACAACATCTTCCAGGTTGCGATCGGTATCAACGCCTTGAGCCAGCGACCAGACCGATTCCCCACCGGTCACAGCATGTTCAATGGTCGGACCTGAATAGACATCGGGAGCCAGGGCGAATCCAGCCAGGCCCGCAACAACGCTGAGAGCGAGCGTCGCACACACGCCACGAACGACATGTCCGATCGACATGGTCGATTGAACCACGACCGCTTGGTGGCGACGAGCTGGACGACGACGCGTTGCGGGATCATCTTGACGAAGAACACCCTTACGCCGACGAGCGGAAGGAGCAGAATCAATCGAGACCACATCGGCGCCACCAGCCATCCCCTGAACAAGGTGCAGGTGTGGACGAGCGTCGTGGGCACAAGCAGCACCGGTACGTGCATTCATGAGGATCTCCTTCACAACGTATCGAACATATGTTCGTCGAACACTTGTACGATAACAGGTCTTCAAACGAAAGTCGAGACTTATTCGAACAAATGTTTCATTTTCGCGTCAGAATCAGATAATCTGACCTAACAAGTGCATCAGCAACCATGTAGAAACCGAATTGCACGCAACCTCACGGAGGGCCTCATGACAGACAAAGCAACGCTGACTAGTCGCCAGCGAGAGATCCTTCTTGTCATTCACGAAGAGGTCAGCGCGCACGGTTTTCCTCCATCTGTCAGAGAGATTGCCCAACGCGCACACCTTGCTTCCCCATCAACCGTGAAGTACCACTTGGATGCACTGGAACGCGCCGGCTACCTCCAACGAGTCCCCGGCTTACCGCGCACCCTTGAACTCTCCGTGGCAGCGAAACAGGAGCTCGGCATGGACGCGCCAACTACTCCGGCACCCCAAACAGCCACGAACGTGGTCACCATTGACCTGCCAGCCGGACACGTTGACGAAGACAATTCGTCAATCCCCCTGGTTGGTCGTATTGCCGCGGGCGCTCCGATCACAGCAGAGCAGTACGTGGAAGATGTTTTCGACCTGCCCACTCGACTTACCGGCCACGGGCAAATGTTCATGCTGGAGGTCAGCGGAGAGTCCATGGTGGACGCTGGCATTCTGGACGGCGACTTCGTCGTTGTTCGTTCCCAATCGAACGCATCCCAGGGAGAAATCGTTGCCGCCATGATCGACGGCGAAGCTACAGTCAAAGTGTTCTCAAAGGCAGATGGCCACATTTGGCTCCTGCCATGCAACGAATCCTACGCTCCCATCCCAGGCGATGAAGCCACCATTTTGGGCAAGGTTGTCACCGTCCTGCGTTCCTTGGCATAGCCACTTCCGGGGCCAAGCCCCAACCTCGTCCCCCTGCACGCACAGCACACACGTGTGGGGAGCACCCAACGAGCACTCCCCACACTGGACAGATACAGAACTTAGAAGCCCAAGTCCCGTGCCACCTGACGCAGGCGCGTCGCAGAGGCAGTCAGACCATCGCGCTCATTCAGCGTCAACGGCGGATTCAGGACCCTGCCCGCGCCCGAACGACCAACGATTGTCGGCGCAGCCATGCAGACATCCGAGATACCTTCCCAGTCCTCCAGCAGGCTAGAGACGGTAAGAACACGGTTTTCGTCTCTAAGGACGGCACTCGCAATATTCGATGCGGCAAGACCAATTGCATAGTTTGTCGCACCCTTGCCTTCAATGATCTTGTAGGCAGACTCAACAACATCCTGAGCAATGCGTTTACGCAATCCAATATCGAACGGTTTACCCTCCAAGGTTGGACCCCAGTGTTCAAGGGGAACATTACCAATCTCAGCGGAGGACCACAGCGCAACTTCTGAGTCACCATGTTCACCAGCAATGTAGGCGTGAATATTCTGAGTAGCCACGCCGGTTTCACGCGACACCAGGTAGCGCAGACGCGACGTATCAAGCACAGTGCCAGATCCAAATACCTGATTGCGTGGTAGACCGGTCAGCTTCAGCGCCACATAGGTAACAACATCCACGGGGTTCGTGATGAACATGAAGATTGCGTCGGGCGCAACGTTTTGAAGGTTCGGAACAATCTTCTTCATCAGTTCAACAGTTGAACCAGCAAGTTCAAGGCGCGACTGCCCTGGCTTCTGCTTGGCGCCAGCGGTCACGATCACAAGGTCAGATCCACGGACGATTTCAACATCGTCTGAGCCTTCAACACTGCCACACGGAGTGAACTGAATGCCATGCGCCATGTCGAGAGCTTCGGCTTCGACCTTGGCCTTATTAATGTCCTGAAGAACGATTGTTCGAGCATCGCCGCGCATTGCGCACGCGTAGGCGACTGCCGTACCAACGGCCCCAGCCCCCACGACTGCGATCTTTGACGGACGACCCGATGACTTCGGGGGATACAAGCTATTCACGCGTCCAGGCACGATGCCTTCCTTCCTTGTTGAGTGGTCTCATAGTCTCAAACTTGAATCACATTTTCTTCGAATTCGCATTGCTTCAAGGTAACTGCGTCACCCAATTTTAGAATATTGTTAACAATTAACCTTGGACAAGCGACTTAGGGCCCCTTTCACGACCTCCTGATCGCGTGTTACCCACATTCTCGGCAAAGAATTCAGCAGGTATCCACCATAGGACTTCGTGTCCACACGACGATCAAGGATCGCCACCACTCCCCTGTCTGAGCTCGATCGAATCAGACGCCCAGCCCCCTGCGCCATCAGAAGCGCAGCATGGGGAAGAGAAACACCCCAAAACCCTCCAATACCACGCGCATCGGCATCCTGGGACAGCGCCTTCGTCACCGGATTATCGGGGTGCGGGAATGGAATTCGGTCGATGACAACCAGTCGACACGAGTCGCCCACAACATCAACGCCCTGCCACAACGACAAGGTGCCAACCAAACAGGCATCGCGCTCCCTACGGAATTGGTCAACCAGCACGCTCAAAGTTTCATCTCCCTGGCGATACACGGTGAGTTCTGTCCGATCCTTCAGAGCCTCGTACCCCTGATTCGCTGCCTTCCACGAACTGAACAGCGCCAGCATTCCCCCACCAGATGCCTGGGCAAGCGCCACCAATTCATCCGTAGCAGCGTCAGACAACCCACCCGGCCCAGGATCTGGTAAGCCGGAAGCAATATAGAGAATCCCCTGGCGCGCCGGATCGAAGGGGGTGCCCACATCACGCGACGTCCACGGCTGCTTCGACACCATGAATCCACAATCGCGTGCCATCTGGTCGAAAGAACCACCCAACGTCAGAGTCGCTGAGGTCAAGATTGCCGGCCTACCAGAGAACCCTTTGGACCCAACGGGAAGCGCAACATCAAGGGGCGCTAGATTCAGCGACACATTCCCCGCGTCATCTTTCGTCACAAAAGTCGCCATCGATGCCGGGTCCTCACTCCATCCGGCAATAAAGTCTCGCAATTCGTCCAGCGACCCGCGCGCAAGTACCTTGCCTGCTTGATCAGCAGATGACGCCTGTAGCTGAGTTCCGAGTTCGCGCGAGACATTATCGAGCACCGCTAATGCGCCGACAAGCGCCTGCGGACGAGAGCTCATCAGCCCTTGTCCGCACGGGGTCAGAGCGGCAACAAAATCGACTGCAGCCACATCCAGAGCATCAGTTTCAAGCTTCGCGCTGGTTCGAAGCCTGCGTGATACGCGATGAATCATGGTCTGTGACAGCGTCAGGGTCGCCTGACTTCGTACCCGCTCAGCAAGTTCGTGGGCTTCGTCAACAACGACTGGACCAATGTCTTCAAACAGATCGTTCGGCGACGTGCAATAGATACCAAATAGAGAATGGTTCGTGACCACCAGGTCAGCTTCAGCGGCCGTCTCCCGCGCCTGCTGGGCGAAACAGTCATCAATGTAGGGGCAGGTCTTGCCTAAACATTCACGTTTGGCGACGCTGACGTGTCTCCACGCTCGGTCATCAACACCGGGGATCAGATCATCACGATCACCAGTATCGGTTTCCTTCGCCCATTGACGAAGACGCAGAACCTCTTTGCCAAGCGCGGAGGTCGACGAGTGTACCGACGGGGTATGTGTCGGATCGAACAGTGTGCCCTCGTCCGGATACCCACCGTTGACGCGGTTCAAACACAGATAGTTTGACCAGCCCTTTTGCACGGCGACAGTGGGACGAATACCCGTCACTTTCGCAACTGCGTCTTGGACCGTGGGCGCGTCTTTCGTCAGAATCTGCCTCTGGAGTGCCAGAGTCGCGGTGGTGACGAGGCCACGCTCGCCAGTTGCAACGCAGTGACTGAGAAGTGGCGCGAGGTAGCCAATCGACTTACCCGTACCGGTGCCCGCCTGGATCAGAATATGACCGTCAGATTTCAGGGCCTCGCTGATATCGGTGACCATTCGTCGCTGGCCATCGCGCTGCGTGCCCCCCATTGATTCGATCACCGCATCTAGGACCTCGATGGCCTTACGGGCTTCGGAGGTTCCCGGTTCTACTTCCTCGCTCATTCGCCACTGTCCTGGCGAGCATAGGGGGCCCCTTCGGTAGCGACCGGTAGCGCCACGTCACGAATAAGCGCTGCAAGGTGCTCATCAACTCGAGCTCGAATGCGCGTTCCTTCGGCAACATATTCTTCGTGATCGACTTCGCCATCCTCGTGAATCTGATGGACCAGATCGCCACGCGAATATGGAATCACGCAGTCAATCTGAATACGAGGCCTGGGTAGAGCTTCTTCAATGCGATGGCGAAGTTCATCGACTCCAAAGCCCGTGTATCCGGATACGGCTACCGACGACGAGAAGTAGGTGCGAAGCAGTGCTAACTGCTCTGCAGATGCAAGATCAGCTTTGTTCAGCACAATGATTTCGGGGATATCGAGAGCCCCCTCAATTTCACCCAACACCTGGTGGACAGCCTCAACCTGTCCCACCGGATCGGGGTGCGCGGCGTCCACAACGTGAACGAGCAGATCGGCTTCGCCCGCTTCTTCCAAGGTAGAGCGGAATGCTTCAACCAGCTGGGTGGGAAGACTCCGAACAAAACCAACCGTGTCTGACAGCGTGTATTCGCGACCATCCGCTGTCTGGGTCCGACGCACCGTCGGATCAAGGGTGGCGAACAGAGCGTCTTCAACCAGGACCCCTGCGCCCGTCAGTTGGTTGAGCAGAGTGGACTTACCGGCGTTCGTGTAACCAACAATAGCGACGGAAGGGACAGCTCCGCGACGACGCGATAAACGCTGAGTGCGCCGGGCAGGCTCCATCTTTCGTATTTCTTCGCGGAGCTTCGCCATGCGCGTGCGAATACGACGACGATCCAATTCGATCTTCGTTTCGCCCGGACCTCGTGAACCGATACCCGCACCACCCGCGACTCGACCACCCGCCTGACGGGACATCGAATCGCCCCAGCCACGAAGACGGGGAAGCAAGTATTCGAGCTGAGCCAACTCGACCTGCGCCTTACCTTCACGCGACTTCGCATGCTGAGCGAAAATGTCGAGGATGAGAGCGGTGCGATCAACGACCTTTGCGTCAACAACATCTTCCAGTCCGCGCCGCTGGGAAGGGGCCAGTTCCTCATCAACAATGACGGTATCTGCTTCAACGGCGCGCACGATCCCCGCGAGCTCTTTCGCTTTACCTGACCCCAGATAGGTGGCCGGATCCGGCTTCACCCGTTTTTGCACGACCGCATCGAGAACCTGAGATCCGGCGGTTTGCGCAAGCGCAGCAAGCTCACGTAGCGAAGTCTCGACTTCTTCTTCAGTCTGCGTCGTCCGCAGACCGACAAGGACAACCTTTTCGAGGCGAACCTGGCGGTATTCGACTTCGGAGATTTCCTCACGATCGTTGGCATATCCCTGGATACGGCGGGTACCGGCACGCGCCTCTCGTTCAAGGTCGCCAGCATCTGCAGAGTGGTCTTGGCCGGCGGTGGATTCAAGCGCCGTGCCTCGACGCGCCAGAATGCGTGCAACAACGTCATTCACGCGCTGTTGTGCCAATTCGTCGTCAGCCGAGAATCCGGGATTGCCCATTCAGTTCCTTCCGCGTATGTGTGTCCTCTAAGTGTGGCACCTATTCGGTCGGCGTGCGACCTACGCCCCTCTCGATGCGTTCGTTGCCAGACAGTCAACCCGCTAGGCTAAAGAGCGTGAATCAACAGTATTTTTCTCAGTCCAGCCCTGCTCGCGCCGACGAGGTATCGAAGCTGACCTACAGCGTACGAGGCCATGACTTCGACATGTCCGTCTCATCGAAGGTGTTTTCGACCAGCCGTCTGGATTTAGGAACTCGCCAGCTTCTTGCCGAAGCTCCTTGCCTTCCCGCCACCGGCACTTTCCTTGATGTGGGGTGTGGTTGGGGTCCGATTGCTCTGGCAATGGCAAAGGAAGCGCCTGAGGCTACCGTCTGGGCTGTTGATGTGAATGATCGGGCGATTGATCTCACGCGCCGGAACGCCGCGTCTCACGGTTGCACCAATGTGCGTGCGATGAGCGAAGACGAGGCCCTTGCAGCCGTGGCCACCGATGACGTTCGTTTTGACGTCATGTGGTCGAACCCGCCAATCCGTATCGGCAAAGAGGCTCTGCATGCTCTGCTGGTGCAGTGGCTGGGTCGCCTGAGCCCCACGGGTGTCGCCTATCTTGTTGTACAGCGAAACCTTGGCGCCGATTCCCTCATTTCATGGCTGAACGGTCGCGGATACGTCGCTGAAAAGTGTGCGTCAAAGAAAGGCTACCGCATTATCGAAGTTCGCCCGGGCGCCTGAACTTCTGCCCCCGCTTTTTGCGGGCGACGCAGACCTTTTAGCGGGAGAAACAGGCTCAGACGAGTTCGAATGTAGCGACGCGAGTCGCAGGACCGGTCAGAATCACTGAAGCGTCGGTGACATGTGGCTGACCGTTCTCCCAGCTCAGGACACCGTCCAGATCAACCCACACGCGACCTCCCGGCACGTCAACGATCCACGAGGCCGGCGCTCCCTCACCTCGACGAATAGCCGTTGCAAGGGCCGCCGCACAACATCCCGTGCCACACGCAAGGGTCTCACCAACTCCGCGTTCAAGGACGCGCAGACGAATGTGGCCACTCTGGTCCTCCGGGCCGGTCAGGTCAACGACGGCTTCAAGGTTTGTACCGCGCTCATTCAAAGGCGCATAGGTGGGGCGCATGGCCTCGGGAGCTTCGGACGCATCAGTGGTCGGGAAGATAATGTCCTGGAGTTCCTCTTCGCCCGCAAGCGCGACAACCGTGTGCGGGTTCGGCATATCCACGAATATTCCGCGCAGGGCCCTCTCAATGCCCGGGATCGTCACGTCAATGTCGGCCGTTCCACTGGATTGAGCTGGCCCCATGTCAACGCGGTACAGGACCTCGGCCTCATCCCCCTGATCGATAACGCGGACAGTGCGAACTCCCCCTCTGGTACCCACCTCGATTTCCTCATCGGCCATAAGGCCTTCGCGACGCAGATGATCAACAAAGACGCGGATGCCGTTGCCGCACATTTCCGCGATCGACCCGTCGGAATTGCGGTAGTCCATGAACCAGCGACCGTCCTTCATGACGGCACGCATCAGCCCATCAGCGCCGATACCGAACGCAGGTGAGCAGAGACGACGCACCTCTACAGCATCGATATCGTTCGTGTCATCGGCATCTGTGTAGACAACGAAGGAATTCCCGGTGCCGTGGGCTTTCGCAATACGAGTTGAGGGACGTAGAGCAGTCATATCGTTAACGCTAGTGGGTCTGCGCGCCGGCGTAGTCGTCCGCCGTCTTTTGGACGATCTCACATGCCCGATCCAGCAGGTCGTTCTTCGAGGTGCCTTCTTCGGCGTCGATCCAGATCACGCGATGATCAGGGCGCAACCACTTGATCTGACGCCTGGCCAACTGTCTGGTCGCGATAGCGATCGATTCCTTCGCTTCATCAATGGTCATCTGCCCATCGATCACCGCAATTGCCTGGGCATACCCCGTCGCCTTCGATGCCGTCTTCGCATCGCGCAAACCCTGATCGATCAGGGCGCGAGTCTCTTCAATCAGACCGTCATCAAACATCATCTGCGTGCGAAGAACAATGCGTCGATCCAATTCATCGAGGTCTCGGCGGATCGCGATCATCACAGACGGCTTCACGAACTCTTTGACCGGCATATGCGACGAATAGGGTTTGCCAGTCAGTTCAATGACTTCGAGGGCACGAATAATACGACGAACATTGTGCGGATCAATGCGAGAAGCAGACACCGGATCGAGAGCCTCGAGTTTGCCATGAAGCCCACGACTGCCCAGCGGGCCTTCCGCTTCTTCTTCCAGTGCAGAGCGCACTTTCGGATCTGTTCCAGGGAACTCAATATGATCGAGCAACGCACGTTGATAAAGACCCGAACCGCCGGCAACGACCGCAACGCTTCCCTCGCCGTGGATCGTCTCTAGGTCCGCTCGCGCATGCATCTGATAGTGGGCAACCGAGGCTTCCTGACTGATGTCGAGAACATCGAGTTGATAGTGAGGAATCCCGCGACGCTCCTCCACCGGCGTCTTCGCCGTGCCAACATCCATGCCCCGATACAACTGAAGTGCATCGGCACTCACGATCTGACCGCCATTTGCTTCCCAGCGCCTGCCCAATTCTTCGGCAAGATCCAGCGCCAAATCAGACTTGCCCGACGCTGTCGGTCCAACAACAGCAACAATGAGTTGCGACGGATTCGCTAGAGTCATCGCCTGGCTCTCGCAATCCCCCACTTGAGCATCAGACGCGGTGTATCGCGCATCAGCGCTTGGGATTGAAGAATGATTGGCAGCCATGGGTTCAGTTTAAATGGCACTTGCTATTTCCTGCCGTCTACCAAACCCCGTAAGGTAGCAGTATGAGTGTGACAACAACAGATCCGGTCACCATTGACCGCATTGCAAGAGCACTTGAAGACATGGGCGTTTTCCCCTTCATTTCGTCCAAGGATCAAGTTGCTGCTCTGCTTCCAAACCGTACAATCCGATTCATCGTCCCGCCCACGTCTCCAGCACAGGGCGTTGTCGACTACCCCCGCTTCTTCCACCCGTCGCACCAGCAAGCTCTGCTTGAAACAATGCGCACGTTGAACGCTTCAACATACGTGCCGAAGGCGACAACCTACACCAGCGAGCAAGGAATGATCGGTATCCGCCTCTTCCACTGCTTCAACTGGGTAGCTGGGGCGACAGATGAACAGCTGGCAGAAGAGGTCCAGCAGTTCGTGCTCGCATCCATCGCGGTCCAAAACCGTCTTGACCAGATGTACGTTGACCCGTGGACAAAGGAGGCCTCCAATGCCTGAATGGAAGTCATTTTCAATGGGTGACGGTACCTCGCCACTGACCGAGTCACCGATCCAGCACCTGTCCCAGACCGCTACGCCGGCACCGGGCATGGAAGCTGATGAAGCCGCTGAAAAGTGGGGCACCGACGTTTCTGAAGTGAGCATCGAACGAATTGAAAACGTTGTTGCCGGAGACGGACTATCCCACGGGTCAAACGAGTTCGTTGTTATCACTGATGTTGAGGGTGCTCGCATCCAGATTCACCGCGAACCAGCAAATTCGCCGTGGATTCAGATCGAAGCACGCATGGAGCTCGACGCGAAGAGAGCAGCTCAGCTCGATATGTCTCGCCTGAACGAACTCACCAATAAGTGGAACGTTGACCATCTTCAGCCGACCACGTTCGCTCTTGAAACTGAAGATGGCAAGGTCGTTATCTTGGCGACCCGTTTCTTCGCTGGCAAGGGAATGTCAGACCGTCAGATCCACGCGATGGTTCGTCGCGGACTGGGAGTGACACTGCAGGCATTGAACGAAATGCCGACTTTGCTGGCACACGCGTAAGTCTTGACCAGTGCGCACACGATTGGTGCGCGATTCGCGAAACGAAATAGCAGGTGTGCATCGCTCGTTGAGCGGAGCACACCTGCTATGCGTCTATAGGGAACCGAGCAGTTTCAGTGAGGTCGCCCCACGCGGATCGAAGGAATACCCAACGACACGCGTTCGTCTTCCTCATGAGCTTGGCGACGCTGCCATGCATCGCCTGCGCGCGTACGGCGCATAGTCCATAGACCACCACCTGTCAGAGCCGAATCTGCGATCAAGTGGTGCGGGGCGCCGTGAGTGACGGTAGCGGTCACCATGTCGCCAGGACGTGGCTTATCTGCTTCGCTGATACCCTCCGGCAAAGCAACGTGCACCAAGCGATTATCGCGAGCTCGCCCGGTAACGCGCAGCGTTTCACCATCTTTACGACCGTCACCCTCAGAAATCAGGACCTCGACCGTAGCGCCTTCCAATGCAGCATTATCTTCCGCGCAAATTCGCTCTTGAAGAGCAACGAGGCGCTTGTAACGTTCCAGTGCGACATCATCGGGAACCTGGTCTTCACGATCGGCAGCTGGCGTACCCGGGCGCGGGGAATAGAGGAACGTGAATGCTGATGAGAATCGAGCCTGTTCGACAACGTCCAGCGTCTGTTGGAAGTCTTCTTCGGTTTCACCGGGGAAGCCAACAATGATGTCTGTCGTGATCGCAGCATCGGGAATCGCGGCGCGGACTCTTTCGAGAATACCCATGAACTTTTCGCGCCTGTACGAGCGTCGCATCTGACGAAGCACCGCATCGGAGCCAGATTGAAGTGGCATATGGAGGCTGGGCATCACGGTGGGAGTTTCAGCCATCGCTGCAATCACATCGTCCGTGAAGGCAGCCGGGTGAGGTGATGTGAAACGTACACGTTCGAGGCCCTCAATCTGCCCCACTGAGCGAAGGAGAGACGCGAATGCACCTCGTTCACCGAAACCGACACCGTATGAATTGACGTTCTGTCCCAGTAACGTCACTTCGATCGCACCTTCTGAGACGACCGCTTGAACTTCGGACAGAATCTCTCCGGGACGACGATCTCGTTCTTTACCGCGCAGATGAGGAACGATGCAGAAGGTGCACGTGTTGTTGCATCCCACGGAGATTGAAACCCACGCAGCGTACGCGGATTCGCGGTGAGTGGGCAGAGTCGACGGGAAGACCTTCAAAGATTCTTCAATTTCGACGGCAGCTTTGCGGTTGTGCTCAGCACGCTTCAACAGTGCGGGGAGCACATCAATATTGTGTGTTCCAAACACAGCATCAACCCATGGAGCCTTATCGATAATGCCGTCACGCATCTGTTGCGCAAGACATCCACCAACGGCGATCTGCATGCCCGGACGTTCACGTTTCACCGACGCGAGCTGACCGAGGTTGCCATACAGCTTCGTCGCAGCGTTCTCGCGAACCGAACAGGTGTTGATAACAACAACGTCGGCACCCATGTCACCGGCATCAGTTGCTCGTGCCTGGGCTGCAGGAACGCGGTCAACCGGGATGAGTCCAGCTTCTTCCAGCAAGCCAGCCATACGCTCAGAATCGTGAACGTTCATCTGGCATCCCAGCGTTTTAATCGCATAGGTGCGCGGAAGAGTTACCTGAGATGCTTCGTCTACATTCGTTTCCATCGCGGACAGTTTAATCATTCCCATGCTTTCGGGCGAAGTGAAGAACATCGTGGGCAAGGCTGAGAGCAGCACTGACACTCTGGTTACGTACTGCTTCCCTGCCCCCCATGAAGTGGAAGAGGCGATGGCGCTCAACAGCGCCCATCACGCAGGCGATATGCACGGTTCCGGCAGGGTGAAGTCCCTGCGGCCCAGGACCAGCAACCCCTGTCGTTGCAATGCCAAGGTCTGAACCGGTGAGCTCGCAGACTCCGCGCGCCATTTGAATTGCAACGCGCCGGTCAACGGGACCGAATGACTGTAACAGGCTGGGATCAACACCCAGGATTTGAGCTTTTAATTCGGTGGCATAGGTGCACACTCCGCCGAGAAGGACAGCTGATGCTCCCGGCACATCAACCAATGTGGAGCACAGTTTTCCGCCGGTCAGTGATTCAGCAACGCTGACGGTGACATGATTCAGTGAGCATTGTTGGATCAGTTCAACTGCTTCTTCTACAGGCATGAGGTTCTTCCACTCAACGCACAGCCACAAAGCATGGTGTGCTATTCGTTGTCTTCAGCTTCGGCGTAATCAGCAAGCACCTGCGAGACGGTACTTGAGACAATCGAAGGCGAATACCCTTTTCTGCTCAACATACCAACCAGCCGACGATAGGCAACTTGGCGACTGACACTGCCCATTGACCTGCGCTTTCGCAAGGCAAGATCGAATGCCTTGTTCGCTTCATCATCAGGGTTTATCAAAGCAAGTGCTTGCTCAATGTCAGCGCGCGACAGTCCTTTACGTCGTAGTTCTTCAACGAGTGCTCGTCCAGTCTTCCCGCCAAGTTCAAAACGATCATGAACAAGCATGCGAGCAAAAGTAGCATCATCAACCAACCCAACCTGTTGGAGGCGATCGATCACTTCGTCGGCAGTCTCGGTTGAGAAACCTTTTGCGACGATAGCGCTACGCAATTCACCAGTCGAACGGCTTCGAGAATCAAGCTGTCGAAGAGCAACTTCACGCGCCGCTTCGATCGCTTCAGTGCCCCTCAGAGCAGCATTCTTCTCTTTTAAACGCGCAAGACGCTCTCCGACTGAGGAGCGCGCCTTGCGAGTTCGTTCGAGCTCCGGATGATCTTCAGGATCCAGATAACGAACCATTGTTGTTAGAAACCTGCATCTTCCATCGGATCGATGTCAGGAAGATCCCGGTTTTCGTCTTCGGACTCAAGTGGTTCGCCAATTCCGAGGGCTGCCAGAATTTTGTTTTCGATCTCTGTGGCAAGTTCAGGGTTATCGATCAGAAACTGACGGACGTTTTCTTTGCCCTGTCCAAGCTGATCGTCCCCGTAGGTAAACCAGGATCCCGACTTACGCACGACGCCAGCCTGAACACCCATGTCGATAATCGAACCTTCACGCGAGATGCCCTTGCCGTAGACGATGTCGAATTCGGCCTGCTTGAACGGCGGTGCCATCTTGTTCTTTACGACCTTGGCACGCGTGCGGTTACCGACCGGGGCTCCCGCTTCCTTCAAGGTTTCAATACGACGAACGTCAATGCGAACCGATGCGTAGAACTTCAGAGCCTTGCCACCCGTTGTCGTTTCGGGAGAACCGAAGAAGACGCCGATCTTTTCACGTAGCTGGTTAATGAAAATGGCCGTGGTCCCAGTGGCGGAAAGCGCACCCGTGATCTTACGAAGTGCTTGGCTCATCAGGCGAGCCTGAAGACCAACGTGGGAATCGCCCATTTCTCCTTCGATTTCAGCCTTAGGAACGAGGGCTGCAACCGAGTCAATAACAATAATGTCGATGCCACCGGAGCGGATCAGCATATCCGCAATTTCAAGGGCCTGTTCACCGGTGTCGGGCTGAGAAACCAGCAGAGCGTCCGTATCAACACCCAGCGCCTTTGCATATACCGGGTCAAGAGCATGTTCAGCGTCAATGAACGCTGCGTTACCGCCAGCCTTTTGAGCGCTGGCGACAGCGTGGAGAGCAACGGTGGTCTTACCGGAGGATTCGGGTCCGTAGATTTCGATGACGCGACCACGTGGCAAGCCACCGATGCCGAGAGCAACATCCAGAGCAAGCGAACCGGTGGGGATCACCTGTACCGGCGGACGCGAGTCGTCGCCCAAGCGCATGACAGAGCCCTTACCGAATTGCTTATCAATCTGAGAAAGCGCTACTTCGAGCGCCTTGTTGCGGTCATTTCCCTTGGGAGCAGACACGGGTGCATTCTTGCGACCTGCCATGATGTCCTTCTTAAGATCCGAGCCTCACCGGCTGACGATTATTCTGGCCTTTGAAGTGTGATCCCCTCTCCGAGGACACACAATGACGGTATGCCTGACCATGGGCAAACCACATTGCACACCTGCTTACCTGTGGATAAGTGGGAGCAAAATGCGTCATCTACAAGAAATGATAGATGGAACAGGTGTTCTATACCCTCAGGCGACGCGCCGAAAGCTACGAACGAGACCTACGTCGCTCTTTTTGATCCAGTCGATGAATCCACTTCATGGACGGGTCGACACCCGCTTCGTCGACCAACGCATCCCACACTTCCTGAGGAGCGACCCCGCAATCAAGGGCCTCTTCGCACGTTCCACGTAGCGAAGTGAGATAGAGGTCAGACGTGTATGAACGACCGAGCGTCGTCCCAAAGACAGTGTCGACGCCCTCCCAGAATTCAGATACCTTCACGCGTCAGCTAATCAAGGTAACAGGGACAAGGTCGTCCGGAACAGTATCCGGAACAACAACGCCATCTACAACGGCAAGGCGGTCAGAGACTTCACGCAAAACAAACCACAGCGGGACATCGAGGGCCTCGCAAATAGCTTCAAGCAACTCTGACGACGCTTCCTTCTGACCGCGCTCTACCTCTGACAGATATCCCAGCGAAACTTGAGCACCGGCAGAGACCTCTCTGAGCGTGCGCTTTTGACGCTGACGGATACCACGCAGGACGTCGCCAAGCTCAGTCCTCAATAAAGGTGCGGTAGTCAGTGAAGCATTCATAAGAAAAGAGTATCCCCCACCATATAGAAATGCGCGTGCAGACCACGTGATAAGACCAATCAGCCGACTGGATAGCGTAAGAAATGCGGACCTTATCCGCGAAATTTCAACGATAAGACGCGAAAGGCGAAGTGTGTCTCATCATTAAATAAGTTGAGTCACTTTGACTCACCTTGAGGTGAGCTTGTCTTCCAGAGCTTCGCGCCCTCGACAACATAAACCAGGCCAGACCAGACAGTCATCAACAACGCCAGACCTGCGACAACCCAACCGAAGATCAGCATTCCGTGGGTCAGCGAAGCGTATGCGGGCCACGAGGCACCCAGAGACTGCCACGGAATCAGAAGCAACCAGATCGCGAAAATCTGCAGAAGCGTCTTCAGCTTGCCACCCTTATTTGCCGACACAACAATGTCACGTCGCAACAAAACTGCACGCAAAGCGGTAATACCAAGCTCGCGAATAGCAATCAGAATCGTCACCCACCACGGCAACAATCCAGCAATCGAGAGCATGATGAATGCGCCCAGCGTAAGTGCCTTATCTGCAATCGGATCCATCAAACGACCGAAGTCGGTGATGAGATTTCGCGAACGCGCAATATGCCCATCAAGCTGATCTGTTGCGGCAGCAATCATGAAGACTAAAACAGCCCACCAGCGTGCAGCAGAAGCCTCAAGGAACATCAGCCAGATGAATACCGGGACCAGAACCAGACGGAAAACGGTCAGGGCATTGGGCACGTTCCATGAAGAAACATGGTGTTCATGATCAACACGAGAAACATTACTTCCCATAGCAACCCCCTTTTTGGGCTTAGCGACCGGTCAGCTGCCAAGCGTCCTCATCATCTTCGGGCTCTTCATCTACCCATTGTGGTGCATTCCCGCCAAAATCATGTCCTGAATATGGGTCCGGTGCCGACATAGCACCATCGACCACACCAGTGCGCGCATCCGTGCCGGGAACACCATCATCAGTTGACGTGGCCGCGTCACCCATGGAAGGCACAACCTCGGCTGCTTCATCTAGCGTCTCTGCTTCGCCTCGTAGCATGGCGAGGACCTGAGGCAACTGCTCGGGCGCAACCAACACCTGGCGCGCCTTCGACCCTTCGGATGGGCCGACGATTTCGCGCGACTCGAGCAAGTCCATCAGGCGACCTGCTCTGGCAAAACCGACACGCAACTTGCGCTGAAGCATCGACGTCGAACCCAGCTGCGAGGAAACAACCAGCTCAGCTGCCTGCAACAGATCATCGAGGTCATCGCCAATATCCTCGGCGACCTTGACCTTCTTTGCCGGCGCAACCACATCCTCGCGGTACGTGGGTTGCATCTGCGACTTCACGTGCGCGACAACCTTGTGAATCTCCGACTCGCTGACCCACGCGCCCTGGACGCGCAACGGCTTCGAAGCGCCGGCAGGAAGGTAGAGAGCATCGCCCTGACCGATCAGCTTCTCAGCACCCGGCTGGTCGAGAATCGTGCGAGAGTCAGTCAGGGACGAGGTAGCAAACGCCAAACGCGAGGGGATATTCGCCTTAATCAAGCCGGTCACAACGTCAACAGACGGACGCTGCGTCGCCAGCACCAAGTGGATGCCAGCGGCACGCGCCAGCTGAGTGATGCGCTGAATCGAGGCTTCAACATCGCGCGGAGCGACCATCATCATGTCGGCGAGCTCATCAACCACAACCAGCAAATACGGGTACGGGTGAAGCGTGCGTTTCAGGCCGGGCTTTGCCTGAACCTGACCAGACGCTACAGCCTTATTGAAATCGTCAATGTGCTTGAAGCCATACTCAGCCAGATCATCGTAACGCGCATCCATTTCGCGCACGACCCATTCGAGAGCCTCGGCGGCCTTCTTCGGATCGGTGATAATCGGCGAAATCAGGTGCGGAATGCCTTCGTAAATCGTCAGTTCCACGCGCTTGGGATCAACCAGGATCATGCGCACCTGCTGAGGCGTCGCACGCATCATGATCGACGTAATCATCGAATTCACGAAGCTCGACTTACCGGAACCCGTCTGGCCAGCGACCAGCATGTGAGGAGTCTTTGCGAGGTTCGTGACAACGTACCCGCCTTCGACGTCCTTACCCACGCCGACGACCAGCGGATGCTGGTTGCGCATGGCAGCGCCGGAACGCAACACGTCACCCAGTGCCACGTTTTCGCGGTCAGCGTTCGGAATTTCAATGCCGATCGCGGACTTTCCAGGAATCGGAGCAAGGATACGCACGTCAGCTGAAGCCACCGCATACGCGATGTTCTTCGTCAGGTTCATCAGTTTGTCAACCTTGACGCCGGCGCCAAGAACGACTTCGTAGCGCGTCACTGTCGGACCTCGTGAAAAACCGGTGACCTTCGCATCAATGTTGAAGTCAGCGAACACCTGCATCAGCGCATTGACAACCTGATCATTGACCTCGGAGCGCGTCTTGTGCGGCGGGCCGGCAACAAGAAGATTGGCCTGGGGAAGCGTGTACGTGATTGCATCATCCAGGTTTGGCTGGAAACCGGGCTGAGCGGGAGGATCGGTGATCGGCGGAGCAGGAATACTTGTCGCTCCCCCATGCACATCGACTTCGGAGGTCGCTATATCAGCGGTCAGCTCATCGATGCCAGCAGTCGCATCAGACAGGGAAATCACCTGAGTTGATATGTCCTGCGGATCGGGGGAAGGCTCAGCCTTCTTCGCAAACCGAGACTTGCGCGCCGGCTTATCAACATACTTTTCCGCATTCGCATCCTGTTCAAGGACAACCGTCGGGTCATCGCTGATCTGTGGGGAACGGAACGACTCATCACCGTCATATTGTTCAAGGAAAGGATCATCGCCGGCAGCAAGATCTTCGCGCGCACGACGCCTGCGTTCGCGTGCGCGTTCTTCATCGCTCATTTCTTCATCGCCACCGCGGTGGGTCAGCGAACGGAAGAAGGAAGCGAGAGCAGCCGGAGCATCGGCAACACGCGTACGAGTTGCCAGCAAGATCGAGTAAATGCCCAAAAGAATGAGGATTCCGCCAGCCCCCCACCCTGATAGCAGAAGTGTCAGTGGGCGCGCGATAAACCAGCCGATAATGCCACCGGCCGATTCAATAGCTGCTAGGTCATCGAATGCCGGATTTCCTTGACTGATATGCACCAAACCGGTCAGGGCAACCGTCAACCCGATACCACCTGCAGTGTGGTGTGGCACAGCGTGGTTTCCCGAGCGCGCACGGAAGAGTTCTACGGCTTGTGCGACAAGTGCCAGTGGGACAACGACAGAGAATAGACCGACGAGGCCGGCTGCCCCGTGGTGCAATACATCCCCAGCCTGGCCGGAAATGTGGAACCACTCGCGTAGGGCGACAACGATCGCTAGCGCAAGAAGTACAAACGCAAGGCCGTCGCGCTTTACTTGCACATCAGCTGCAATGAACGCGCGAACCATCGAGGCAATGCCACGCCCGATTGCTGAGAAGAACGAGGCGAGGAGCCCCGGCTTCTCCGTTATCTCGGGTTGAGCCTGCTTCTGATTCGACGTGCGCTGGCGCGACTTGGCGTTCGAGCCATTTCGGGCAGATGGGTTGCTTTTAGCCATGATGATCAAAACGCTACCCGTAGACCTGGCGAATCGTGATCGGCGCGCCGTTAAAGCGCAGTCTCACGCGGATCTCACACTCATGACACGTCTGCGAATAGAGGAAAGAGACGCACGTGCAGTCTTTACAGCGCCGCGAGGCTCTCGACTGTTCCTGTTTCTATGACGATATCAATCTGTTCGCGTGAGGGAACAGGAAGAGCAGATTCGTGAGAGAGCGCAATCGCGGCAGCCGCGTTCGCGATACGACATGCTTCCGCAACGTCTTTGCCGGCGATCAGAGTGGCGCACATTGTCGCGATGTGTGTATCACCGACACCAGCGGTGTCGACGACATGCGTCTCGTAGGCGGGGATCGTAACGGGTTCATCAGTCTGTGTACGTTGCAATTCGCACCCCGACGCGCCCGTGCGACGAACCAGCGCAGCTTCGGGTCGCATCAGGTGACGCACTCCCGTGCCGGGCTCAAAAGAGTCGAGGATCGACGCTAAGGTGTTCGATTCACGGACATTCATTGTCACGACGTCAGCACGATGCAACAGCTGGCGCCATAGTTCAACGGGAACTTGCTCAACTGCCGGGGAAACAGCCACAACAAGAGTGACAGATGACGGCAGGGCTGCAGCCCATCCCGCAAGGACCTTCGCAGAATGAGGATTCGTCAAGTCAGAGGCAGCAATATGGATCAAGTCGCCAGGTGTAAGAACAAGAGAGTCCAACGCTGTACGCGACGGCTCTGACTCAACACCGGACGTCACAATCGAGGTCATCGACCCATCGGGTTCAATCAACTGCATTGCGACGCCGATGTCACCCACCAGTTCTGGAATAAGAACCTCAACTCCAGCTTCAACGAGCTGGCGACGAACAGTGAACGAGTTCGGTCCAGTGCCTAACGGGGAAGCCAGCGCAGCCGGGATACCGAGAGCTGCCACCGCGGATAGGGTTGTAAAACCACCCCCGGGACGCGAGCTAGAAGCATCGGCATGGATGGAAGCGCCACGAACCGGTGAATGTGAAATGTGCATCGGAAGAACAAGCACCACCGAGTGGGTTGAGATAAAACGACCTGTCATTTCTTCCACGCTTCTTCGAGTTTGAGGCTCTTCGTTGAGGTTGCTGGCACCAGAGTACGCGATAGGGAGGCCCTCAAACGCTCGTGCGATAAAGAGGTCCCCACGTGCCTCTCCTATTGTTCTACAACGACTGGGACGATCATCGGACGACGGCGGAGCTTGCGCGCCACCCAACGACCGATCACACGACGCATTGCCTGCTGGAGAACGTAGGGGTCGACTCCACCGGGAGCAGCCGCGTCCACGAGCGCTTCTTCGACCTCCGGCTGAATCTCTTCAAAGACCGAATCATCTTCTGCCATACCGATTGCGCGGATGGTCGGCGCAGAGAGCACCATACCTGAATCGTGTTCAACGACGGCATAGACGGAGATAAAGCCTTCGGAGCCGAGCGTGCGTCTGGTTTCAAGCTCGTGTTCAGAGATTTCGCCGATGGAGCGACCGTCGACGTACACGTATTCGCAGGGAACGGCTCCACTGACGCGTGCTGTGCCGTCCTTCAAGTCGACGCAGACGCCGTCTTCTGCCAGCACCACATTGTCGGGTGAGATACCGGTCTTCACGGCGAGTTGTCCGTTAGCGACCAGGTGGCGGACCTCGCCGTGAATCGGCATGACGTTGGTGGGTTGCACGATGTTGTAGCAGTAAATCAGCTCGCCTGCAGCGGCGTGGCCGGATACGTGAACCTTCGCGTTCGCCTTGTGCACGACGCGTGCACCCAGGCGCATGAGGTCGTTGATGACGCGGTAGACAGAGTTTTCGTTTCCAGGAATCAGAGAGGACGCTAGGACCACCATGTCGCCGGGCTCAATGGAGACGCTACGGTGAGTTCCAAGGCTCATACGAGACAGCGCTGCCATTGGTTCACCCTGCGAGCCGGTTGCCATGTAGACACGCTTGGAGGGTTCAAGCATTTCGATGGTGCGCGCATCGACGATAACGCCCTCGGGAATAGTCAGGTAGCCCTTTTCCTGGGCGATGCGCATATTGCGTTCCATTGAGCGCCCCACCAGGCAAACGTGCCGCCCGTGGTGCGCCGCAGCCTGAATAACCTGCTGGACGCGGTGGACGTGCGAGGCAAAGGATGCAACGACGATCTGTCCCGGAGCTTCACCAAATACTCGATCAAGAACCGGGCCGATTTCACGTTCGGGAGTGATGAAGCCGGGAACCTCAGCGTTCGTGGAGTCAACCATGAACAGGTCCACGCCTTCTTCACCGAAGCGAGCAAAGGCACGAAGGTCGGTCAGGCGGGAGTCAAGGGGAAGCTGGTCCATCTTAAAATCACCGGTGATCAGCAGTTTTCCTGCCGGGGTGCGGACAAAGACAGCCAGAGCGTCGGGAATCGAGTGGGTCACGGAGACGAATTCAAGATCGAAGTCACCGATAGTGATTCGGTCACCTTCTGCTACGACGTGCAGGTTGTCGCAGGTCAGCTTGTGCTCACGAAGCTTCGGTTCGACGAATGCCAGCGTCAGTTCCGAACCGTAGATTGGGATGTCTTCGCGGAGTTTCAACAGGTACGGAACAGCGCCGATATGGTCTTCGTGACCGTGGGTGAGGACCATGCCGACAACGTCGTCCATGCGGTCTTCAATCCAAGAAAAGTCCGGGAGAATCAGGTCAACACCCGGCTGGGTTTCTTCAGGGAAAAGAACACCACAGTCGACGACGAGGAGTTTGGAGTCGAACTCCAGCACGTTCATGTTGCGACCGACTTCGCCCAAGCCACCAAGTGGGATGATGCGAATAGCGCCCTCTTCTAGGGGTGCGGGTTCGGAAAGGTTCTCATACAGGGACTTCATAGGTCTAAGTGTGCCACGACCTCGGGGGAAATCCGTAAGCACTCAGACCCACGTCAGAGCAGTTCGGCCACTTTCAGCGCAGACTTCAAGGATTCCATTTCGTCATCCGAGGCTCCCACCAACGGCAGACGCAGAACCGGCGTTTCAATGACGCCCTGCAGGTACATGGCTGCTTTTGCCATGACAGCACCCTGTCCCCCGCCCATGATGGCAGCCACCAGCGGGCGGAGCGAGTAGGCGAGTTCGCGGGCTTCCCAGACCTTATCGGCATCCAGCAGGTCGATCATTTTCCGGTAGTGCGACGAGGCAACATGTGACACGACCGACACGAAACCGGAGGCTCCGCCGGTCATCCAAGCGAAGTTCAAGCCGTCATCACCCGAGTAGTACTCAAGTTTGGTTCGGTGCATTCGTTCGACGCCCTGTTCAACGTTCCCCGTAGCATCTTTAACAGCTTTGATACGCGGGTGGGTGGCAAGGTCGTCCAGTGTCTCATCACTGAACGCCAAGCCGGTACGTCCCGGAATGTCGTAGAGCATGACGGGAAGATCAGTTGCGTCCGCAATAGCGCGAACGTGGGCACGCAGACCCACCTGAGAGGGACGGTTGTAATACGGGGAAACAACCAGTAGGCCGTCAGCCCCCGACGCCTGCGCCCCCTGGCCAATGCGCACAGCGTGCGCGGTATCGTTCGAGCACGCACCGCAGAGAATAAACGCGCGTTCACCCACGGCTTCCTTCACGGCAACCGTCAGTTCATTCTTCTCAGGCTGATGGGTCGTCGGAGATTCGCCAGTCGTTCCAGACAGCACAATTGTGTCGGACCCGTCGTCGACGAGCTTCTTCGCCAAACGGACCGCGGAGTCGAGGTCGATTGCCCCGTCAGCGTGGAACGGGGTCACCATTGCGGTTGCGAGGGAGCCGAAAAGACGGCGCGGGGTGTAGCTCATGGGTTGAGCATATGACGAGAACACATCGACACAGCCCAAAGTTCACTAGGTGAACGCCTATTACTCGTCAGGTGTCTGCGTCGAAGCCCACCACAGGTGCTGGACAACGTCAGGCATGTCGGGGAATGTGCGCCTGAGCCCTGCCGGTCCGAACCCGCATGAGGTGAAGAAACGGATCCGGGCCTCGTCCCTTGAATCAATCCACGTACTGAGGGCGGTCGCACGCGAAACGTCGACGCACGCCTGCACCAAGCGAGAGGCATGTCCGATTCGACGGAAGTTTTCATCCACGTCCATTTCGGCGATCAACGAGGGCCCCGTGATGGCGCTACCATCACCGGCGGTGAAATCATCAGCGGGAACAATCAGAGCATAACCGGCGACCGCGTTGGCGTGGAGGGCAACAAGAGTGAAGCACCCAGCGGGAGCAGGAGCAGTCAATGTTGTTGCCCACTGTTGGGCAAGAACCTGTTCGTCCACCTGTGCGTTCACGCCGAAGAGCCTCTTGAGCGAGGCTGCCTGAATACGCGCGATCTGTGGCGCATCCTGAGCCAATGCGGGGCGAACCGATCGGCCGGGTGACTTCGGAGCGGACCCAGGTGCACCTGCTTGCGGCATACCAAGGTCGATGCTCATGGAAGTCCCGGCAGGTCAAGGACAGTATCCAAGCCAATCGACAGACCCGGATGCTTGCTCACTTCGCGCACGCCCAACAAAACGCCGGGCATGAAAGAGAAACGGTCGAAGGAATCCGTGCGAATCACCAGCTGTTCACCAGGGTTGCCCAGCAGAATCTCTTCCGAGGCTGTCAGGCCACGCAGGCGGACAGCGTGGACGGGCACGCCGTCTACGGCTCCTCCGCGGGCACCCAGCGGATCCGACTGGGTGGCATCCGGCATGGGACCACATCCGGCCTTTCCGCGCGACGCTGCGATCCCCTTCGCAGTGGCAACCGCAGTACCGGAAGGCGCATCCACCTTGTTCGGGTGGTGCATTTCGATAACCTCAGCGGACTCGAAGTACGGAGCGGCCAGCGCAGCGAACTTCATCGCCAGCACGGCAGACATCGCGAAGTTCGGTGCGATCAGGACGCAACGGCCAGATTCTTCAGCGTGCACGCGCACACGCTCATAGGATTCGTCGCTCCACCCCGTTGTGCCCACAACGACGTTCACCCCAGCGTCCAGCAGTGCGTGGACGTTTGCTTCGGTAACAGACGGCGTTGAAAAGTCGACGGCGACCTCGGCGCCACCAAGGTTGCTGGCGATGATCTGATCCGAAGCATCAAGACCAGCGACGAACTCCATGTCGTCTGCACCGTTCACAGCTTCAACGACGGTCGCACCCATACGGCCTTGAGCGCCAATGACTGCTACGTGAATCATGATGAGTTCCTCTTCTTGTCTTTTAGGCGTTGTTCGGAAGGACGAGAGCACGAGAGAAGTCACGGCTTACAAGGTCGGTGGCCATGGCCTTCACGTCTTCAGCGCTCACCTGGTTGATCGCATCAATTGCTTGTTCGATGGACTTGTATCGGCCAGACACTTCAGCGCGACCAATGAGCATCATGCGCGACCAGTTATCTTCTTGGCCCAGCACGACGGAGCCCCGCACTTGGCCTCGTACGCGCTCCATCTCTAAGGCGGTCGGGCCTTCGCTTGCGAGCAACTCCAATTGGGCCCGCATGAGTTTTTCGACCTCGTCTACCTTCGCCGGCGATGTGCCCGCGTACATGCCGAAGCTACCGGTTTCCGCGTAGGAGGAACCGAAAGCATAGGTCGTGTAGGCCAGGCCTCGTTTCTCGCGAACTTCCTGGAACAAGCGCGACGACATCGACCCGCCCAGCACATTGAGCAAAACGTTAAAGGTCGGGAGTTCATCAGCGAGTGCGCAAAACCCCTTGGTGCCAATCACAACGTGAGCTTGTTCAACATCGCGACGCCTGACCATTTCCGCCGACTGTGCGCCTTCGCTGGTTGCGAGCTTCGAGCGACGCTGACGAGGCCGACTGGATGATTTCAGCCGTGATGCCCAATTGGACGCCGACAGAGCATCGGTCACCATGTTCACGACTGCTTCATGCTCGATATCGCCGGCAACCGCAACGATCAAGTTATTCGGCGCATAGTGGCGGTGATAGTGCTCAAGCACCTTGTCACGACTGAGCGCGCTGATGATGTCAGGGGTGCCACCCACCGGGCGACCAAGCGGAGTATCACCGTGAATTGCCTGCTGGAATGCTTCGTGGACGTTCTCGGTCGGAGAGTCTTTTGACATCGCAAGCTCATCGAGGATGACCCCGCGTTCCATTTCAAACTCTGCCGGATCCAAGAGCGAGTTGGTCAGCATGTCAGCGATCGTCCCCACCGCCATTGTGAGATCGGTCGAAACGACGCGAGCCCAGTATGCGGTGTGTTCCTTCGCGGTTTCCGCATTCGTTTCTCCACCCACGCGGTCGAAACTTTCGGCGATGTCAAAAGCGGAGCGAGTATCCGTCCCTTTAAACAACAGATGTTCAAGGAAGTGGGTCGAACCTGCGACTTCGGGGGTTTCATCGCGAGATCCCACAGGAACCCACATGCTGACTCCGGCAGAATGCGTGGCAGGAATGTGCTGAGTGATGATACGCGTACCAAACGAGGTCACTGTCCGTCGCAGATCGCCATCAGTGTCATCCAGTAGCTGATTGTCGATCGCATCGAGTGTCAGTTCGATCGGTTCGCTCACGGGTCTTCCAATTCCTTTTCTTCTCGCCGTTCACGCGATGTTCCCCCGATTGTTCAGGCGAAGGTTCAAAGCGTCCATGTGTGTGAGTCTACTTGCTCAATGCTCAACCGGTTGGAGACGTTCAGGCAGAGCACCATTGCCTGAAAAACACTGTTGGGCCGGTGGCTTAGCCACCGGCCCAACGAGGTTACGAAGAACTATCAGTCTTCAGACGGAGCCTGGGTTGCTTCGCCCCCGTCCTCACGCTTGCGACGCGTGCGGGTGCGCGGACGACGCTCACGACGCTCGGAACGATCACGGCGTTCGCGACGCTCGGGGCGACCTTCAGACTCGGAGTTGGAAGCATTGGCAGCTTCAGCAGCTGCAGCTTCGTCATCGAGGACAGCGTGCAGGGAGAGCTTGCCACGATCGCCGATTTCAGCGATCTCGACCTCAACCTGCTGGCCAACCTGCAGAACGTCGTCGACAGACTCGACGCGCTTGCCACCGACCAGGCGACGAACCTGGGAAATGTGGAGCAGGCCATCCTTGCCTGGGGTCAGGGAGATGAATGCACCAAACGACGTGGTCTTGACGACCGTGCCGATGAAGCGTTCGCCGACCTCAGGCATCTGCGGGTTAGCGATCTGGTTGACCATCTGGCGCGCAGCTTCAGCGGCTTCGCCAGCAGCGGCAGCAATGTAGACGGTGCCGTCATCTTCGATCGTCAGATCTGCGCCGGTGTCTTCCTGGATCTGGTTGATCATCTTGCCCTTCGGGCCAATGACCTCACCGATCTTATCCACGGGAACCTGGACGGTGATGATGCGAGGAGCGTTCGGGCTCATTTCATCAGGGCCGTCAATAGCCTGGTTGATCAGATCAAGGATTCTCAGGCGAGCGTCGCGGGCCTGAGCAAGGGCGCCACGCAGGACCTGGGAATCAATACCGTCGAGCTTGGTGTCGAGCTGGAGGGCGGTGATGAAGTCCTTGGTGCCAGCTACCTTGAAGTCCATGTCGCCGAAGCCGTCTTCTGCGCCGAGAATGTCGGTCAGGGTAACAGCCTTCTGAACGCCATCAACTTCACCGGTCATGAGGCCCATGGCGATACCGGCGACGGGTGCGCGCAACGGGACGCCAGCCTGGAGCAGCGACAGGGTCGATGCGCAGACGGAGCCCATCGAGGACGAGCCGTTGGAGCCCATGGTCTCGGAGACCTGGCGGATTGCGTAGGGGAACTCTTCGCGCGATGGCAGAACCGGGATCAGAGCGCGCTCTGCAAGGTCACCGTGGCCGATTTCACGGCGCTTCGGGGCACCCACTCGGCCGGTTTCACCGGTCGAGAAGGGAGCGAAGTTGTACTGGTGCATGTAGCGCTTCGCGGTGACGGGGCTCAGGTTGTCGAGCTGCTGTTCCATGCGGAGCATTGCCAGTGTGGTAACACCCAGGATCTGGGTTTCGCCACGTTGGAAGATGGCGGAACCGTGGACGCGAGGCAGAACCTCGACCTCTGCGAAGAGGGAACGAATCTGGCGCGGAGTACGACCATCCATGCGGATTTCTTCGCGCAGCGTGCGCTGACGGATCGTGTACTTTTCGAGCGAACGGAAGGCTGCCTTCAGTTCCTTCTCAGCCTCTTCATGTTCGAAGCGCGCAAGCAGTGCCTCGAGCATCTCGGCCTTAACGGCGTCAACGGCTTCGTCGCGCGCCAGCTTGCCTTCGGTCAGGAGCGCCTTGGCAAGCTTGTCGCCAACCCATTCCTCGACTGCTGCGTATTCTTCATCGGTGTAGTCGATGAACAGCGGGAACTCTGCAGTTTCCTTCGAAGCGGTCTTGGCGACCTCAATCTGGGCCTCGCAGAGGACCTTGATGAAGGGCTTTGCTGCTTCAAGACCATCGGCAACAACATCTTCGGTCGGAGCAATGGCGCCCCCCTGGATGAGTTCCCACTGGTTCTTTCCGCCACCGGCCTCAACCATCATGATTGCGACGTCTTCGGTGCCGTCTTCAGCGGTCACGATACGACCGGCGACAACGATGTTGAAGACGGAGCGCTCAAGCTCAGACCAACGCGGGAATGCCACCCACTGGCCGTCGATCAGAGCAAGACGGGTGCCACCGATCGGGCCGGTGAAGGGCAGGCCTGCGATCTGGGTGGACATGGATGCTGCGTTGATTGCCAGAACGTCATAAGCGTCATCGGGGTGAACGGTCAGGACGGTCTCGACAACCTGGACCTCGTTGCGCAGGCCCTTGACGAAGCCGGGGCGCAGCGGGCGGTCAATCAGGCGAGCTGCGAGAATTGCCTCGGTGCCGGCGCGACCTTCGCGACGGAAGAACGATCCGGGGATACGACCCGCAGCGTACGAACGTTCTTCAACATCGACGGTCAGCGGGAAGAAATCGAACTGATCGCGAGGCGACTTGCCGACTGTGGTGGCCGACAGGACGGTGGTCTCGTCATCCAGGTATGCCAGAGCGGAGCCTGCGGCCTGCTTGGCAAGGCGACCCGTCTCGAAGCGCACGGTGCGCTTGCCGAAACGGCCATTATCAATAATCGCCTCTGCGGCGGTGATATCTGATCCTTCCATCATGATGGGGATTCTCCTTTGTGATTCTCAACTGAAGAACTCACGCCACGCTTCGGCCTTCGATCGAAGTCCACGGCGTCGCACCCGACAAACAAGCGGGGGTCCGTGAACCACTGTCGAAAACCGGCGACGCGTTCGTGGTTCTTTCCTATTAGGTTGCGGGTGTGTGGGTGAATACGCCACACGTAGTGAACCGGCCCGGTCCCCTACGGGATCGGGCCGGCACAAGTTCAGCGACGCAGGCCGAGACGCTCGATGAGCGAACGGTAGCGTTCGATGTCGACCGAAGCCAAGTAGCCAAGGAGACGACGACGACGACCAACAAGCAGCAGAAGGCCACGACGTGAGTGGTGATCGTGCGTGTGGTACTTGAAGTGCTCGGTCAGATCCTTGATGCGCTGGGTCAGCAGTGCAATCTGAACCTCGGGGGAACCGGTGTCGCCCTCATGGGTCGCGTACTCGGCGATGATCTGGTCTTTAACGTCCTTGCTCAGCGGCACAGGCGTCTCCTTTGCTTCACTCGTTGCGCGGAGCTGTAAAGCTTTCCTTTACAGCATCGGATCCGCGGCCGTTTTGACGGCTTTTCAAGGTTAGCATGATACGGGCTTTTCCCCGTATCTACGTGGGCAGACTCACCTTGTGAAAGGGCAATCACACCCGAGGGAACCCCGTTGGTTTCAGACGGCGGTCACCGAATCGGGATCCACGCGACTCGCCACGGCAATTCCGAGCACGGATGCGGTCTTCAGCAAGTCATTATCCATCTGGACAAGTAGTTCATCGAGAGAATCGAAGCTCATCATTTCGCGAATGCGTGACACAAAGGTGACCGCGATTTTTTCGCCGTAGAGGTTCAGGTCGGAACGCCCCAGCACGTGAGCTTCAACGGTGCGCTCTACCCCATCGAACTGTGGGTTCGTTCCCACCGAGATCGCTGCGGGCAAGAATTCTGCGGACTGCGTTCCCGGAACGTTACGCACAACCCAGCCGGCATACACGCCATCAGCAGGCACAACGCCTTCAATTCCGCCGCGCAAATTGGCGGTGGGGAATCCCAGGGCGCGGCCTCGTTTGAAACCGTGTTCGACCGTGCCACGGATTCGGTGCAAATGCCCCAAAACCCGGGCAGCGCCAGCGACATCGCCTTCGGCGAGCAGTTCACGCACCCACGATGAGGACCAGCGACGCCCTTCGGGAGCCTGAATATCAGTGACCATCACAACGTCAAAACCGTAGGTGCGTCCCAGTGCCCGCAGCGTATCGATTGTGCCTAAGTTGTGGGCGCCAAAACGGAAGTCTTCACCGACAACCACTTCAACCGCACCCAAACGGTCAACAAGGAACTCTGTGACAAATTCTTCGGGTTCCAGCGTGTACACGCTTTGGTCGTAGTGCTGCACAAGTGTTGCATCCAGTCCGCACGAGGCCATGGCATCAAGTCGATCCCGCAACGGCGAAATCAGCTGGAGGTTTACTTCCGGGCGATGCACCTGGGTCGGATGCGGGTCGAAAGTAATCGCCACGGCATCCACACCGCGTTTGCGTGCGCGCTCAACGCACGAGGCAACGACTCGGCGGTGCCCATTGTGCATACCGTCAAAGTTACCGATGGTGACCACCGACTTTTCGTCGCCGGGAATCTCAGACAGGTCGGTCCAGACCTTCATTGTGTTGCTCCAGAAAATACGTTGAGAGTCTTCAAAGAATGATTCTTAATGGCCAGCAACCCACAGAGCACTCCAGATGTATTGCACGCTGCGATGACATCGCCGGGGTTCCCTAATGCCATTACTTCCTGCGCGTCACGCGTCGGCGCCTGGCCATGGGAGAAACGCTGTTCTTCTTCCGCGCTCAGAACAATGGAGGGGAACAATGAGGTCGCGGCCTCGTCAATCGGAATCAGGCCGGGAGACGGCAACGAGGGCGCGCCTGGCGAAAACTCCCCTCGCGCTTCGGTTTCTGCTTGCAGATCAGCCAGCTGGTGGGCGCCCGAAAGGGTGAACGAGGCAACGCGCGTACGACGCAACGCCGTCAAGTGCGCGCCACACCCCAGCATCTGCCCGAGGTCGCGGGCGAGGGAACGAATATACGTGCCAGACGAGCAATCGACGTGAACGTCAACATCAACGACGCTGACTGGAATAGCCGTCATTTCAGCCGAATCATCATCTGTGGCAATCGCATACTCCGCCATTTGAATACGCGGATCACCCAGTCGTTCGAAGGCGTGGATTGTAATCGGACGCGCTTTCAGCTCAACGAAGTGGCCTTCGCGTGCTAAGGCGTAGGCTCGCTTACCATCGACCTTGATCGCCGAGACCGTTGCAGGAACCTGCATGATCTCACCGCGCAGGCTTGCCATTGCAGATTCGAGCACTTCTAGGTCCAGCTGTTCGCATCCGGCAATCGAAATCGGCTGGCCTTGCGCATCATCCGTGGTCATTGCGACGCCGAAACGAATCGTCGCGTCATAAGCCTTCGAGCCGGCGGTAATGTAGGTCAGCAGTCGCGTTGCTTGACCGATGCCGATTACCAAAACGCCGGTCGCCATCGGATCAAGGGTTCCTCCGTGGCCGACCTTGCGAGTATGCGCCACGCGTCGCATCTTCGACACGACATCGTGGCTGGTCATCCCAGCTGGCTTATCGACAAGAACGATGCCTGGGATGGAAGTGTCAGGCTTTTTCGCCATCTCAGGCGAGGTCCTGGTCATTTTCGTCGAAGCCGTCGGCTTCCTCGCCGCCTTCATCTTCGTCGTCGCGACGGTAGGGATCTGCATCTCCAGCGTAGGTAGCCCCGATTGACGAGGCCGCGATCTCTTCATCGCGCTTCTTCGCTGCTGCCAGCGCGTCTTCGAGAGCTGCCGCAGACTCGGGCAGACCATCCAGGATGAATTCAAGGGTCGGAGTCAGGCGAATGCCTAGAGCCTTACCCACTTCGGAGCGAATAATGCCCTTTGCAGATTCGAATGCGCGACCGGCACCTGCGCGGTCGCCGTCATCGCCCAGGACTGTGTAGAAGATCGAAGCATGCTGAAGGTCGCCGGTCACTCGCACGTCGGTGATCGTGACGAAGCTGAGACGCGGATCCTTGATTCGACGGCCGAGCATACGCGCGACGGTCTGGTGAATACGGTCTTGAACTTTACGTTGGCGTGCTTCGTCTGCCATGGCACTCCCCTTTTTTCTTCTGTCACCCATTCGGTGGCTCATGATTTCAGTCGAACTGGCGTACTTGCTGGTATCCCATCGTAGAGGGTCTCACCCTCATCGGCTGAATGCTGCTGGATACCTCACGTTCAACGCACCTATCCAAACGCGTTAGCTGCTTGGAACACAAAGGTCGGGTGGAAGCGAAACTCGCTTCCACCCGACACTACGTATGTCCTACAAGCGGACCATCACGACCTCAGTCACGCGGCTTTTCGCGCATTTCCCAGGTTTCGATGATGTCGCCTTCGGCGATGTCCTTGTAGCCCAGCGTAATACCACATTCGTAGCCTTCGCGGACCTCGGTGACATCGTCCTTCTCGCGACGTAGCGATGCGATTTCGAGGTTGTCTGCGACAACCACGCCGTCGCGAACCAAGCGAGCCTTGGTTCCACGCTTGATCGTGCCAGAGCGGATGATCGAACCTGCGATGTTGCCGAACTTGCCGGAGCGGAAGACCTGACGGATCTCTGCGCTACCGAGTGCGACCTCTTCGTAGATCGGCTTGAGCATCCCCTTAAGAGCGGCCTCAATGTCGTCGATCGCCGAGTAGATGACGTTGTAGTACTTGATCTCGACGCCTTCGGAGTCGGCCAGTTCTGCCACGCGTTCTGCGGGGCGAACGTTGAAGCCGATGATGACGGCGTTGTCGACCGTTGCCAGGTTGACGTCGTTCTGCGTGATTGCCCCAACACCGCGGTGGATGATGCGCAGTGCGACCTCTTCGCCCACATCGATGCTGAGGAGCGAATCTTCCAGGGCCTCGACGGCACCGGAAACGTCACCCTTGATGATGAGGTTGAGGGTATCAACCTCGCCTTCCTTGAGGACCTTATCGAAGTCTTCAAGGGAGACACGCTTACGACGCTTGGCAAGCATTGCCTGACGTTCTGCTGCCTCACGCTTGCCAGCAATCTGGCGAGCAGTACGGTCATCGGGGGCAACCAAGAAGGAGTCGCCTGCACGCGGAACGGAGGTCAGACCAAGGACAGCAACCGGACGCGACGGACCGGCTTCAGAAACGTCATCCCCCGTGTCATCGAACATGGCGCGGACGCGACCGTAGGAGGAACCGACGACCAGCGCGTCACCGATGCGCAGGGTGCCACGCTGAACCAGCATGGTTGCAACGGCACCACGACCCTTATCGAGGTTCGCTTCAATGGCAACGCCACGTGCTGCGGTATCGGGGTTAGCTTCCAGGGTCAAAGCAGCGTCTGCGGTCAACAGAACTGCTTCGAGCAGTTCGCGGATACCGGTACGTTGCTTTGCCGAGATGTCGACAAACATGATGTCGCCACCGTATTCCTCGGCAACCAGACCGTATTCGGTCAGCTGGCCACGGATCTTGTCCGGGCTTGCGCCTTCCTTATCGACCTTGTTGACCGCGACAACGATCGGAACGTTTGCTGCCTGAGCGTGGTTGATTGCTTCAACCGTCTGTGGCATGACTCCGTCGTCGGCTGCGACAACCAGGATCGCGATGTCAGTGACCTGAGCACCGCGGGCACGCATAGCGGTGAATGCTTCGTGACCGGGGGTATCGATGAACGTGATCGGACGCTTGCGACCTTCATGTTCAACGTTAACTTGGTAGGCGCCGATGTGCTGCGTAATGCCACCGTGCTCGGTGTCGACCACGTCGGTGTGACGGATCGCGTCAAGCAGCTTGGTCTTGCCGTGGTCGACGTGGCCCATGACGGTGACGACCGGCGGACGAGGCATGAGGTTTTCGACGTCGTCGAGTTCTTCGGCCTCGAGGTCAATATCGAAGGACTCCAGTAGTTCGCGGTCTTCTTCTTCGGGAGAAACGACCTTGACGTCGTAACCGAGTTCTGCACCGAGTGTTTCAAAGGTGTCCTGGTCGAGCGACTGGGTTGCGGTTGCCATTTCACCAAGATGGAACAGAACGGTGACCAGTGCTGCGGGATTGACCTCGATCTTCTCGGCGAAGTCTGCGAGGGATGCACCCTGGCGGATACGGATAACCTTGCCGTTTCCGCGAGGAATCTGAACGCCACCAATGACGGGTGCATTCTGCTGTTCGAACTCTTGACGTTTTGCGCGCTTCGACTTGCGTCCGCGCTGACTGCGACCGCCTCCGCGACCGAATGCGCCCGGAGTTGAGCCACGCCCACCACGGCCACCACCGCGGGGAGCACCTGAGAAACCGCCACCGGCGTTTGCACCGGGACCGCCCGCAGAGTGACCCCCAGCGGGACGTGCGCCACCGCGACCACGGCCACCACCGCTACGTGCGGGGCGATCGTTTGCGGGCACGCCGCCGGAAGCGTTGCGAGCAAAGTTTGCTTGTCCTGGCATCATGCCGGGGTTCGGGCGATTACCACCACCGGAACGGTTACCACTCGGACGAGGGCTACCGGAACGGTTGGAATTGCCACGTGCCGGGCGATCATTGCCACCCTGCGGACGGCTACCACCGGGGCGCGGGCCCGGACGAGGACCGGGGCGGGGGCCACCGGTGCCACCCGGCCGAGGCATGCCTTGGCTGGACGCATACGGGTTGTTACCCGGACGCGGGCCACCCGAACGAGGGCCGGGACGAGGCGTAGAAGGACGTGGCGCGCTAGCGTCGTCCTTGCTTTCAGCTTTTTGCTTGCCTGCCGGCTTGGGGGCTGCAGGCTTAGGAGCACCCGGCTTGGGGGCCGAGGTCTTCTCAGCGCTCTTTGTCGCCTTCGGTGAGGCAGGCTTCGGAGCGGAAGATTGTGAAGAAGAAGCCTTCGATGCCACAGTCTTCTTTTCGGCGGGCTTCTTTTCGCTCTTGGTAGCGGTCTTCTTCGTTGAAGGGGCTTCAGTCGGGCCCTTCGATCCGTAGTGCTCACGCACGGAACGCACAACTGGCGATTCCAATGCTGAGCCTGAGGCTTTGACGAACTCACCGTGGTCGTTGAGGTACGTCAAAAGTTCCTTGCTGGTGATTCCGAGCTCTTTGGCGAGCTCGTGGACACGCAACTTTGCCACTTTTCTCCTGTCCGGAAGCGCCTCCGGACGGAGACGCGTTACTTGTATTGCTGGCAGCTCATCGCTGGGTACTCATCGGGTGCCCATCGGCTTCCAACCCGCTTTCATTACTCGACGAGAGCACTGTGTGCTCGTGATGAGGCAACCTGGCCAAGCTGGTCCCACATGTGGGCGTCAATGTCGCCCTCGCATGAGAGTGCTCGTTGAAATGCCCGACGCTTGCGGGCGGTTTCGATACACGTTGGATCCGGGTGAATCCACGCACCTCGACCGGGTTGCGCGCTTGTGGGGTCTACGGTGCAAACCCCATCTTTCGAAACAACAACGCGGATAAGATCCGCGCGTAACGCTCGACGTGAACATCCCACGCATGTACGCACCATTACCGCGCCATGTGGCACGGTGATCTGGTTCAGCGCAGAATGCGACACATGATTAGTCTAATCGAGCTGGGCTTATTCCTCGTCGCCCACGTATGAGCGACTGGTCACGTCATCAGGCAAAGAGGAGCGCGAAACGTCTGCTTCTTCACCGTTTTCCGTATCGGAGTGAATGTCGATATGGAATTCGGTCAGGCGCGCAGCAAGGCGAGCATTCTGGCCTTCCTTACCGATCGCCAGCGACAGCTGGAAGTCCGGGACGATCGCGGTTGCGGTGCGATTGTCGATCGAGTGAACGACAACGCGGGCAACGCGTGCAGGCGACAGGGCGTTTGCGACGTAGCGTGCCGGATCTGCCGACCAGTCGACAATATCGATCTTTTCGCCACCGAGTTCGTTCATGACCGCGCGCACACGTGCACCCATCGGACCGATGCATGCGCCCTTGGCGTTAATGCCGTCACGGGTCGGTGCAACGGCGATCTTCGTGCGGTGTCCAGCTTCGCGTGCGATCGACTTGATCTTGACCAGGCCCTGCTGAATTTCGGGGACCTCGCGCTCGAAGAGACCGGAAACGAGGCCCGGGTGAGTGCGCGAAAGCGTGATGCGTGCGCCTTTTTCGGTGCGTTCAACGTTGACGACGAACGCGCGAATACGGTCTCCGTGACGATAGGTTTCGCCGGGAGTCTTTTCCGAGTCGGGAAGAACTGCTTCGAAGTCATCGCCGACCTTGACGATGGTGATGCGCCCGTCACGCGACTGGTCAACGACGCCGGTGACGACCTGTCCCTTCTGGGAAGCAAAGTCGCCGAGGACCTTCTGATCGTCTGCATCACGCAGGCGCGCAATGATGATCGAACGAGCGGTCGCCTGGGCGATACGACCGAAGTTCTTCGGGGTGTCGTCGAATTCGCCGATCGGGTTGCCCTCTTCGTCTTCTTCGGTGGCAATCACCGCGACGCTACCGGTCTTCTTATCGATTTCGATTCGAGCCTGAGAGATGGCGCCGGGAAGATTGTGGTAGGCCTTGAGAAGGGCTTCTTCAATGGCATCGACGAGCCGGTCTAGGGACACGCCCTTTTCCTGCTCGACCATGCGCAGTGCTGTCATATCGATTTCCATGCGTCTCATTCCTCCGAACCGAATTCGACGCGCGGACGCGCCTTCTTAACCTGTGTGTACTCAATGGTAGTAGGCGTTCCATCGACGTTCAGCACAGCATGGAAATCAGTGGCGGATTCGACACGTCCAACCAGCTTCGTAGCGTCTTTGAGTTTGACGGCGACAAGGCGTCCAATTTGGCGCTCCCAATGACGAGGAGTGAGCAGTTCACGCTCAGCTCCCGGTGTTGACACCTCAAGGAAGTATTCGCCATCGACGGGATCGACTTCGTCCAAAATCGGGCTGACTGCACGTGACATATCGGCAAGAGCTTCCGAATCAACGCTGGCGCCAGGCTCGATTGCTTCGACGATCACTCGAACAATCTGCATTCCGGATTCTTTGACTCCAATAACGGAATCGAGTTCAAGTCCGAACCCTGAAGCGATAGGCGCTAAGCGTTCTTCGAGCGCCTCAAAGTGATGTTGTGGCTTCGCCACCATTCCTCCTACGTGTCCAACACGGCATTAGCTCCCCATCGTACCCGCCTTGAAACATGACATGATTTAAAGGTGCATCTTGTTGATCATCACACTCAGACTGACCGCGTCGCTTCGTCGCGACCACTTCGGCGTCGCCGAATCGGCACCTCGGTGAGCATCGGTATCGCTTCTGCCTTGATCCTCAGCGCCTGCACGTCAACGAATATCCCATTTTTGACGCGAACACTTCAGATCCCGTCGATGTCTGACACCGACGTCATTCGCGATCGCGCTGCGCGTGCTGATCAAGCAGCAGCAATTCGCGCTCAGGGCTTCGCTTCCCTTGCTTCATCGTGTGAGTCATGTGCCACTGCGCTTTCAACTTTTTCTACGCAGGCTGGGGGACGCGCGGATTCCTTAGGTGGGGTCTGGCAACCGTGGGGAACGCGGGTGCCAGACAATGCCAAGAACGTTCCGGATATTGCCGACGCGCCACTTTCGATTGACGAATTCATCGCGTGGAACGAAACAACTGCTCTTCGAGATCTTGCAACCGCATCAAATCCCGATGCTCTTGACGGCGGACAAGCCGTTGCCCTAGCTCAAGTGGCTTTGAGTCGCTACGCCGATACTCAGGGACTTGCCCTGACGTACGGGATTAGTACAAGCACGCAGAGTCGGAGCCTCCAGACTCTCAACTCTCGCTTCAGCCTGAAAACAGACAATAGGGAACTCGAGGCACTGGCAACATGGGGGATTGACCAGGAACAACTTGAGAATGGCACGCTGTTGCCCACGCTCGAAGTAAGCGACGAAACAGGTGAAAAGCTTGCGGCTTCCACGGAGCTCTCTGATTCTGTTGCACGTTGGGATTGTGTTGCTCAGTCACTGCCAACTGCTCAATTAAAGAACCACGTCATTTCTGATGCCAGCATCAAAGCTGATGAACTCTTCAGCCGCGTCGATAAAACACTAAAGAATGGTGCAACGGACACGCGCGCCATGAGGTGTTCAATCGATACGTCCAGCGCTGACGCTATTTTCTTAACTCTGATTGAAGCCGACCTTCACTTGGTGAATACGTCTGACGAAGACCTCCGGACAATCGGCATTCAGGCAGCCCTCGATGACATTCGCTCATGGATGGGTGTTGCCACGATGAGCTCTCTTCCATTACCGACCCCCGTTCCCGCCGAGGGCACTGACGACTCCCAGTCATCTCAATCCGTTGCACGCACCGAATCCGAACAGAGCAACTAACTGTCCGTCTTGGAAGCCTGCTTTTCGCAGGACGCCACCTCGCCCAGCCGGGGCAGGTGACGTTTGCCTACAATGAGCCCATGACTACCGTTCTGCCCGCGTCCGCTCTTGGCCTACTCCCCGACATTGATCGCAACCCCGTCGCTGAACAAGTAGGAGACGACCTCTGGGTTGTCGCCGGCACTCATGCGCTGATCCTGACTTCCGCCACCGCGGTCATCGACTCCGCAATGTGGTACGAGGCCGCGACCGCTCAATGGGAGGCTGAAACTCGTCAGTTGTCGGTCACCTGGGTTGATCCTCAACGCCCGGATTGGATGCTGACGACAGTGTCTGAAGATCCGCACGTTCTGATGCGGACCATCAGTGACCACGTCAATCATTCGATCGTGATTCACAAGGCCTTGAAGGTGTCGAATGGAACGCAAGTAGCGGCGTGGATTCGGCGCGCGGAAGACGGAAAGCTGTTTTCTGTTCTGATTGCGCTTGGCCCGCTTGACGAGGCTTCCCAGAAGGAAGCAGATGCCTTCGAACGCGATTTGCGCGAGAGCGTAGGCCTCGATTAGGTCTGTTCCCCAGCAATACACGTGTCGGCGAAGTCCATGACCTCGCCGACACGTTTTTCAGTCGCTACAACGTGCCCTTAGTCGTCCAGCAGAGTGCGCACGAAAGGATCAATGGAGAATTTCTTATCTAGGATGGCTCGCGTCCATTCTTTGGCGGAGAACAGTGAGTGATCACGGTAGTTACCGCAGGACACGATGTCGGTGCCGGGAACGTCATCCCAAGTGACCTGGTCAGCGATTGCTTCAAGGCTGGAGACAACGGCTCGCGTGACTTCTTCAATGCTTGGGGTGCCCCACGTAATCAGGTGGAAACCGGTTCGGCAACCGAACGGCGAGCAGTCAATCACTCCATCCATGCGGTCGCGCAGAAGGGAGGCCATGAGGTGTTCGATCGTGTGCAGACCACCGGTTGGGATCGCGTTTTCATTCGGCTGGACGAAACGCAGATCAAAGTTAGAAATCGCATCCCCCTTCGGGCCGTGTTCAACGGCAATTAGGCGAACATAGGGTGCTTTCACTGCGGTGTGATCCAGCGCGAAGCTCTCAACTTCAGCCATGGTGGCCTCCTTGGGGTCGAACATGTCGGTAGCACGGCACCGGGAAAGCCAGTGCGAGAAACGATCAACAATCTAGTCGCGTTCACGCAAAGAACGTCGTCGCTGTTCAAGAGTGACCAGATATTCGAATGTTTCTTGATACTTCGGGTCATCTTCATTCATACGCTGAAGCTGCGACCGAATGTCGGCTGTTTTGCGATTCAGGTCCAATCGAACCAGCGCGTTCACAACTCCCTTGCAGTAAGAACGCATTTCGTCTTCGCGATCCTGAGGAAGTTCGACGACTGCAAGTTTGGTGATAATCGGTTCGATCAGTTCGCCTGCTTCTTGGCGAATATCATCCACGAAACGACGTGTCGCCACCTCTTGTGCATAGGCGCTATCGCCTGTTTCGTCCTGTGCTTTCTTCAGCTGACGAGCAAACGCATCAACGCCACCAACCGCTTTAATCGCATCGAATACGGCTCTGCGCGTTGGATGAGTAAATGTCGCACCATCGATGGAATCGAACTGCGTGCCAATGAAATAAATCGGCTGTTGCAAAACTGCTTCCAACGCCTGGCGCTCCACGCGCGAGACGAGATCTTCGGGTTCAGGGCGTGCTTGAGGTTGCGGGCGACCAGCTCTGGCCATGTGGTTATTCTGTGCGCTGTCGAAACGCTGATATCTCCCGCGTGATAGTGAACGAATCTGGTTGTGAACGAAACGCGGCTCCATGCCAAGCCAGCCGGCTAGCAGGCGTTCGTACTCCATCCGCAATGCGCGATCTTTAATGTCAGCAACGATGGGAGCAGATGCTTCCAAAGCCCGAACGCGTCCTTCGGGGAAATTGAGGTTCGATTGGCGAAGGATCGAACGCAAGACGAATTCAAACAGTGGAATACGCGAGCGAATCAATTCAACAACCGCGTTCTTCCCTCGATTAATCATAATGTCGCACGGATCCATCCCCTGAGGATCAACTGCAACAAACGTTTGAGACGCAAAGTTCTGATCTTCTTTAAAGGCGCGAAGAGCAGCCTTTTGACCCGCTTCGTCACCGTCAAAGGTAAAGATCACTTCGGAGCCTCGTGCCTGCCCACTGGACAGGACAACCCCGGCAGCAGAATCCGCCGAGTCGCCCAGCAGTCGGCGGACAACGCGAACGTGCTCGGATCCGAAAGCCGTACCGCAGGTAGCAACCGCGCAGGTCACACCGGCCATATGAGCAGCCATCACGTCCGTGTATCCCTCGACGATGACGACCTTACGGTTCTTGGAAATCTCTTTCTTCGCCAAATCCAGCCCGTACAGCAACGTGGACTTCTTATACAGCGGAGTTTCGGGGGTATTCAAGTACTTCGGGCTCTGCTTGTCTTCGTCGTTCAAACGCCTAGCGCCAAAACCAACGGTTGTTCCCGTGATATCCCGGATCGGCCACATGACGCGACCGCGGAAACGATCAATCAGACCCCGCTGCCCACGCGACGCCAAGCCGGACTTTTCAATCTCTTCATCGGTAAAACCACTTGAGCGAAGCATGCGCGTCAGAGTGTCCCAGGAATCGGATGAGTAACCGACGCCAAAATGCCGACACTCTGCAGGTCCGAACCCGCGGTTGCCTAAGAACTTACGGGCAGGCAAGGCCTCTGGAGTTTCAAGCTGTTTTTGATAGAACTCTTCAGCAATCCGATGCATGTCGATCAGACGCTGGCGCCTGCCGGGCTGTTCACGCACCGTCTGAGAGCTTCCCTCTTCGTAGCGAAGAGGGACACCCGTCATTTGAGACAGGTATTCAAGAGTCTCTGGGAAGGAAAAATTATTGATCTTCTGAACAAAAGCGAAGATGTCTCCGCCTTCTCCACACCCGAAGCAATGCCAGAGACCCGTCGTCGGATTAACGGTAAAACTCGGAGTGCGTTCATCGTGAAAAGGGCACAACCCCTTCAAAGAGTTCATTCCGCCGCTACGCAAAGTGACGTGTTCACCTACGACACGAGCAACATCAATTGCCTGTCGTAAGCGTTCCTTGTCTTCTTCAAGAATGCGTCCGGCCATAGACGCTAGTCTACCGATCTGTTCACCATTTAGCGCACGCTCACAATTGGGTTGAAAGCATGCCACACCGCTGGGCGTGCCAGCGTGACGCGGACGCATCCGTCAGCGACGCGACCTGGTCAATCACCACGCGCAAACGCTCATTATCATCGTTCGTTTGACGCCAATTTTCAGCAAAAAGAGGCTCCAAAGCTGACGGTCCAGCCTTGAAAAGAGCATCCACCAAGTCCGCCAAAAGCGTGCGCTGCTGGTAATACACCGGCTCGTTCTCACGCGGGCTCATCACGAAGTGAACAGCCAGCCCCTTCAGGATCTGGATCTCCGCACGGGCCTCGGGAGGAACAACCAGATCCGCACGGTATCGTCCCAACGGACCGGCACCAAACTCAACACGAGTCGCGCTGACTGTAGAGGCACAGAAACGTCCGATCAGTTCGGATGTGAAATCTTTTAATTCCGCGAGCGCACGATAGGAGCCATCAAAGGATTGTGGCCATTCGGGCATACGAAGCAGACGGTCAATTGCCAGTTCCAAATCGGTGCGGGCAACCCCTGTCCCGTACCAATTGATCGTCGAGTCAATAATCGCATTCAGTGTCGATTCATCACTGAGGGATGCAACGTCGCATTTACCCGTTGCAATGGCATCTTCAACGTCATGCACAGAGTAGGCAATGTCGTCTGAGAGATCCATGATCTGCGCTTCCAAGCAACGTCGACCAACGGGCGTGCCCTGACGCATCCACTCGAAAACGTGAGCATCATCTGAATAGACGGAGAACTTCTTTGCTGACTTCACCGGATCCGGCCCCTGGCCCTTCGCCCACGGGTATTTACAGATCGCATCCAGTGTCGCCTTCGTCAGATTCAACCCCGCCGGATGCCCATCATCGGTCAGCACTTTCGGCTCAAGTCGGGTCACCAGACGCAGGGTCTGTGCGTTTCCTTCAAAACCACCGCAATCGCCGGCAAGCTCATCCAAAGCCCTCTCGCCATTATGCCCAAACGGCGGGTGCCCAAGATCGTGGCTCAGGCACGCTGCATCCACCACGTCAGGATTCGCGCCCAATTCTTTACCCAGTTCACGACCAACCTGCGCAACCTCAAGAGAGTGCGTCAGACGCGTACGAACAAAGTCGTCGGTGGCCGGGCCTAACACCTGAGTCTTCTCACCCAGACGACGCAAACCCGACGAGTGCACAATTCGAGCTCTGTCGCGTTCGAACGCTGTCCGCATCGCTGACTTCGAAGGTTCGGGCCACATACGTGACTGATCCTGGGACGAATACACGGGCGTGAGCACCATGGCACTCCGAGTCATTTCAGGGCTTTCATTCACCACATAAGCCTATCCCTTGGGAACGGGCAGACGAGTTATCCACATCTGTGACACGATGAACGGGTGCAACACCACGAGCCTCGCCCACACGCCGTCCGCACCCTGCTCGTTCATCGATCCAGGCGCGGCCCCAGTCCTTGGTGGCATTCGTGTGCGCTCGCGACGATCCCTACTCCTCTGTCTGCGGATAACGTTGCTCAGATTTCCGGTGATGCACTGGCTTTACACAATGCCGGTTTTGATACCGTTCTTGTCACTGTTAATGACCCGGTTCTGCTGGTTCATCCGAGTTCGCCGTTGCCGGAGTTTATTCATCAGTTGAAAGCGCGCCACCAGCGTGTGATTGTGCGTATCCCGAATGAAACATTCGTGTCTTTGGGGGTGCGCGGAGCGGATATGGAAAACCGCGTCACGACGCTTCTTCTGAGGACGCGCGGTGCCCTCAACGCTGGCGCGGATGGTGTTGATTTGGGCGTGTGCGCCGAAGAGTATGAAGACTCCCCGGTCCGCAGGGCGCTTGCGCGAGAGCGTTTCACTTCTCTTGTCCGCCAGGTTGAAGCAGAGTGTGCAACGTTTGATTCTCAGCCGATTGTGACGGCACGCCTGTCTGGCTTTGATACTCCCGCGATTGTGTCTCACCTTGAAGATGAGTGGTTCCATCATCTGCACGATGATGCGCTACTCACTGCTTCTTTTGACGCTCCAAGCCTTGAGTTGGTTGTTTCAGATTCGCTGTCTATCCGCGATCGTATTGGTGCGGTTGCTCCGTGGAACGTTGATTGTCTGCCCGCCGATCGCCAGTCGGATACGGATCGTGCGTTAACGCTACTTGCGCTTGGTCTGCCGGGTGTGTTCCACGGTCGCCTTCGTGAAGAAAGCGTAGTCGAGCAGGTCAGTGCGGCCTCGTACATTCGGACAGCGCTTGCCCTGCGATCCGAACGCAAGCTGGGAACGCACGCGCTGGGCGTACTGCACGGGTTGGAGTGGGCGCGCCCAGATACTCTTGTATATCTGAACTCCGACGTGATGATCGTTGTGAACACCGCCGATCAGCCTCTCGCTCTTCCGCCCGGTTCCCAGATCCTTGTGGCGAGTTCCCAGGGTAGCGATGGGGTGGTCGCTCCCAGGTCGTGCGCGTGGGTGAGCGTCGCCCGCATCCAGCCGGCACCGACCGCCGAGTTCTCTGACTAACGGATCCACGACCACCGTTTCGGTTTCCGCTTTCGTGCGCGCCTTTTCAGCGTTGAAGAGTGACGAGGCAACGCCGAGTTTCTTCAACGCTGAGCTGACCTGGGGCGCTGGAGGACGACGCTGAAGCGAATGTTGCCGCGTTGGCGAATGTTTGACCGCAGATCCTGGTAATCGCACCAAATTCACCCATCCCAATGCCGATAACAGGGAGGGCATAGGTTCGTGACGCTCTTAGTTGCGCGTCCATGATCCTCAGCGCGTCCTCGGGCCGATGAGTCATATAGGCAACTTTGAGCACGTCGGCGCCAGCTTTTGCCATCAATGCGAATACTCGATCAATGTCGACGGCGGAGGGCGTTCGGGCAAAATCATGGTGCGACGCCACGGCGATGCTCCCAGCCTCGTGAATCTCTTCAACTATGTCGAATGCACCCGGGCGACAGATTTCAAGGTCGACCGCGTCGGCGAAGGTGGCCAGAATGGCAAGAAAGTCCGCGTATTGAGCGTCAGAAAGATCGACGAGGCCTCCTTCGGTGGCTGTGCGAATTGTTGCCAGCAGAGGAAGCGGGCTCTGATCCATCACGAGCTTGAGTCCAGTGCGTAATAGGCCTTCACGCTCGCTCGCTTGCACCGAGGCAAGGAGTGGGTCAACGCGCCATTCAATCAAGTCGGGCTGAGCGCCAGCGACATCCGCGATCTCGGTTGTCAGCGATTCCAGTGAAGCGCTCATCAGCGGAGAGATGACGGCCGTTGGAGCGCCACCTCCGATCTTGAGCATTCCTCGCGGAGTCGACGCATGACCAATCGTCACTTCAGTTGGGATGAAATCATCGCAAGGATTCAACATATCAACCTCCACTGACATCGGATTCAGCAAGATGAAGGGTCTGGCGTTCAGCATCGCTCAGATAGGGAGAGTCCAACCAGCCATCGGGCAGGTGTGGCGTCTTTTCACCGCCGGCGCGACCGCGAGCACCCAGCGCCGCCTGCGGATACTCCTGCTCAAGGTCCAGCGTGTGGAGAAGATCGTGGAGTTCTTCGAGGGTCGACACCATTGCGAGCGCGTGACGAGTTGGCCCTCCGACCGCGAAGCCTCGCAGATACCAGCCGACATGCTTGCGCATTTCGCGGAGAGCCCGCAGTTCATCGCCCTGGTCTTCAACGACCCATGCGGCGTGCTTTTCGATGATATCCGCGATGTCGGAAAGACTCGGGTCAGTAAAGGCAGGGCCACCCATTAGTGTCGAAGTCAGGTCGGTAAACAGCCAGGGGCGCCCCTGGCATCCTCGACCGACTACAACTGCATCGCAACCGGTTTCATCCATCATTCGCTGTGCATCTGCGCCGGAGAAAATATCGCCGTTTCCGAAGACAGGAATACGCATCGCGTCTTTCAAACGCTTGATCTGCTTCCAGTCAGCGTGACCCGCGTAGTGCTGGGTTTGCGTGCGCGCGTGGAGGGCAACCGCTGTGACACCGCGATTTTCAGCCACTTTTGCAGCGTCGAGGAACGTAATGTGATCGTCGTCAATACCAACGCGCATTTTCACTGTGACGGGAATATCGCGGCCAACTGCTGCTCCGGCCGTGTCCGCAGCACCAACAACCGCGTGTACAAGATCGTCGAACAGGTCGCGCTTCCACGGAAGGGCAGCTCCCCCACCCTTCTTCGTCACTTTCGGAACCGGGCACCCAAAGTTCAGGTCAATGTGATCCACCAGGTCACGGTCAATAAGGATCGATGTAGCCTGAGCCATCGTGGCTGGATCAACGCCGTAGAGCTGGATGGAGCGCACGCGCTCGACGGGGTCTGGGCGCACCATTTGCAATGTGCGCACATTACCTTCAACGAGGGCGCGCGACGTTACCATCTCGCACACGTATAGGCCGGAGAGCGCGTCCACGCCTTTTTCTGGAGTGACCTGAGCGTTCGGACTGGCAGGATTCAACCAATCCGGCAGTCCTTCTTCGCCCATTAGCCGACATAAACGCCGAAATGGCACATCGGTTACTCCCGCCATCGGGGCAAGAACGATGGGCGACCATACGCGCAGTGGCCCGACCTCAAGAGCAGAGGTCGGGCCAAGCGTTGATTCGGATGGAATCAAATCAGCAAGCTCCGAGCTTTTCGATGAGGAATTTCTTGACGTTCTCAAGCGGAATACGTTCCTGAACCATCGAGTCGCGGTCGCGGACGGTCACTGCCTTGTCTTCAACTGAGTCGAAGTCGTAGGTGATGCAGTACGGGGTGCCGATTTCGTCCTGGCGACGGTAGCGACGGCCAACGGCGCCCGCATCGTCGTATTCGATATTCCAGATGGAGCGGAGGTCTGCTGCAAGTTCGCGTGCCGGGCCGGTTAGCTCGGGCTTACGCGATAGTGGCAGGACAGCTGCCTTCACGGGGGAAAGACGCGAGTCGAGGCGCAGAACGGTGCGCTTGTCGACGCCGCCCTTGGTGTTGGGGGCTTCGTCCTCGTGGTATGCCTCGATGAGGAATGCCATGAGGGAGCGGGTCAGGCCAGCGGATGGCTCGATGACGTAGGGAGTCCAACGTTCGCCGGTGGTCTGGTCGAAGTAGTCGAGCTTTGAGCCGGAGGCTTCGGAGTGGACACCCAGGTCGTAGTCGGTACGGTTTGCGATGCCTTCGAGTTCACCCCATTCGGAGCCCTGGAATCCGAAGCGGTATTCGATGTCGACGGTGCGCTTGGAGTAGTGCGAGAGTTTTTCCTTTGGGTGCTCGTAGAAGCGCAGGTTGTCGGGGTTGATGCCAAGGTCGGTATACCAGTCGCGACGGTAGTCGATCCAGTACTGGTGCCATTCTTCGTCGGTGCCCGGTGCGCAGAAGAACTCGAGTTCCATCTGCTCAAATTCGCGGGTACGGAAGATGAAGTTACCGGGGGTGATTTCGTTACGGAAGGACTTGCCGATCTGGCCGATGCCGAACGGTGGCTTCTTGCGCGAGGCGGCCGCAACGTTTCCGTAGTTGATGAAGATACCCTGAGCGGTTTCGGGGCGCAGGTAGTGCAGACCAGACTCGTCGTCGACCGGGCCGAGGTAAGTCTTGAGCAGGCCAGAGAATGCGCGAGGCTCGGTGAACTGACCGCGGGTGCCGCAGTTGGGGCATGCCACGTCGCCGAGAGCGACGTTATCCGGGTTGTCGAGGCCGTGCTTAGCAGCGTGAGCTTCCTGCAGATTGTCTGCACGGAGGCGCTTGTGACAGGAGGTGCACTCAACGAGCGGATCGGTGAATGCCTTGACGTGACCGGAAGCAACCCAAGTCTGACGAGGAAGGATGACGGAGGAGTCCAGACCCACGACGTCTTCGCGGGAGCGAACCATGTACTGCCACCACTGCTTCTTGATGTTTTCCTTCAGTTCAACGCCGAGCGGGCCGTAGTCCCACGCTGAGCGAGTGCCACCGTAAATATCGCCACATGGGAAGACGAATCCGCGACGCTTGGCTAGGGAGATAACGGAATCAAGACGAGAAGGCGCTGCCACTTTGTGCTCCTTGTTTGGCGGCTACACCTGGCTGGCGCAGCCTGCGATAGTGGGAGTCTACCGAACTTAGCGACAGCTTCGTTGACAGGCTCAGTGTGACGCACATCCTCTTTCCCACTATTGGCAATGATTACCATTAAGGGTGAAACTTGAAGCATGAAGTTATCTCGTTCTGTTGTTATCGCTAGCGCGCTCGCTGGCTCTTTCGCTTTGGCCGCATGTTCGTCCACGACGACCACCCAGTCGGCGTCAGATGCCTCCACATCCGGTTCGTCATCACCTCTGAATGTGATGGCGTCCTTCTACCCACTGAAGTATCTGACCGAAGAAATCGGTGGCGACCTCGTCAAGGTCACCTCGTTGACCCCCGATGGCGCTGAACCGCACGATCTTGAGCTTTCTCCCGCCACCGTCGACCAGCTTGGCAAGGCCGATGCTGTCGTTTATCTGGGGGGTTTCCAGTCGGCAGTGGACGAAGCTGTTGAGCACAACGCTCCGGAAACGGTCATCGACGTCGCTAAGGCTGTTCAGCTTGTTGATGTTGCAGAAGACGGCAATCACCCGGCCGAAGAGGAAGAAGAAGGCGACGCTACCGAGTCTGATTCGCACGATCATGAAGCAGATCATGACGACGCCGATCACATGGCCTCGAGCGAAACCGCTGAAGAAGCTGAGCACCATCACCACCACGACATGGCGACTGACCCTCACTTCTGGCTGGATCCGGAACGCATGGGCCAGGCAGCAACGGCTATCGGCCAGTCTCTTGCCAAGGCTGATCCGGAAAATGCTCAGACCTACACATCCAACGCGGCAACGGTCACCAAGAACATGAAGGATCTGTCGACCGAACTCGTTGACGCAACAGCAACCTGCAAACACCAGACCTTCGTCACTGCTCACACCGCATTCGGCTACCTTGCAGACCGCACCGGCCTGACACAGGTGGGCATCTCGGGTCTGGATCCTGAGTCCTCGCCCTCGCCGGCCCGCCTGGAAGAAATCTCCAAGCTCGTGAAGTCCGAAGGTATCACGACGATCTTCACTGAAGCTCTCATCGACCCGAAGGTTGAGCAGACTCTTGCTGACGATCTTGGAATCCAGACCGCGGTTCTCGATCCGATCGAAAGCCAGGTTGATTCATCCAAGGACTACGCAGCGGTCATGCGTGACAACATCACCGCTCTTCAGACGGCTTTGTCCTGCAAGTGAGCAACACTAAAAACTCGGGAGCGGATGTCCCTGAGATGGGGATATCCGCTCCCGTCATTTCACTGGATAATGTCCACGTTGCGTGGGATTCTCACCTCGTTCTCCACGGGATCGAATTCGATGTTCACCCCGGGCAAGCTGTTGCACTGACGGGAGCGAATGGATCAGGAAAGTCCACAACTCTCCACGCCATTCTTGGTACCGCTCCGATTACCCGCGGATCGATTCACCTCTTCGGTGTTAATAACACTCAGCGTCGCGCGCTCAACTGGGATCGAATCGGCTATGTCCCTCAGCGCATCAGCGTTGGTGGCGCAGTCACATCCAGCGCTCTGGAAGTTGTAAAGTCGGGTCTTCTGGGCCCAAAGAAGTGGTGGAGCCTTCCCGGAGATACAAAGAAGGCAATGACTGCACTGAAGAGAGTCGGGTTGGCACACCGTGCCAAAGACTCGATGTCGATTCTTTCGGGTGGACAGCAACAGCGAGTCCTCATCGCTCGAGCACTCGTCCGCAATCCCGATTTGCTTATCATGGACGAACCCATGGCCGGCATCGACCGAACATCTCGAGAGCGCCTCGCACGAATCGTTAGCGAAGCAAAAGCTGAGGGAACAACGATTCTTGTCGTGCTCCACGAGCTCGGCGAACTCGGTCCGCTTCTCGATAGGGAACTCCACATCGGTGGCGGACACGTCACCTACGACGGACCACCTCACATCAGTGACGACCACGAACAGCATTCCGATGGTGGCGGCCACCATCACGGGCATCCGCAGGCCGGGCCAGGCTTCATCGACGATATTTGGCAGGCATGATGATCGCGACAATTATCGACGGACTCACTTCACTGCTGACCTCGTCCCTCATGCAACGCTCACTTCTTGCCGCTCTCATCGTCGGCTTGTCAGCACCGGTTGTCGGCACCTACTTGGTGCATCGCCGACTGGCAATGCTCGGTGACGGAATCGGGCATATTTCGCTGACCGGCGTAGCGCTCGGCTGGCTTGCCGGCACAATGGCGAACGCGAACCCGCGAGATTCGTGGGCGATCCCAGGGGCGATGATTATTTCGCTTGTGGGAGCTATCGCGATCGAATTGGTTCGCCAGTCTGGGCGCACGTCTGCTGACGTGGCGCTCGCAATGCTGTTCTACGGTGGCATTGCCGGCGGCGTCCTTCTTATCGGTCTTGCCGGTGGCACTTCAGCCCAGCTGAATTCTTACCTCTTCGGCTCGATTGCTACCGTGACATGGACCGATATCAGGCTGATTTCAGTCCTCGGAATCCTCATCTTGGCAGTGGGAGTCGGTATTGCACCAGCTCTTTTCTCAGTGACGAACGATGAAGATTTCGCGCGTTCAACCGGGCTACCCACAAAGACACTGTCGATGATTATTGCCATCCTGTCTGCCCTGACCGTGGCTGTTGCGATGCGCGTTGTGGGGTCGCTACTGGTGTCCGCACTCATGATCATTCCCGTTGCCATCTCACAGCTGATGGCTAAGTCATTTCGATCAACGATGGCATGGGCCATGGTTTTCGGCGCAATCATCTGCATCACGGGACTGTCTTTCACATACTTCATCGATCTGTCCCCGGGCGCATCCATCGTTGTATTCGCAATTGCCCTGTACGCGATCGGATTCATCATCAAGGGGCTGGTCGACAGGCGCCAGCGTGCGTCAAAAATGGCAAATGTGCGCGCCCGCGTCGCTCACCCCGAACACCACAACAACCACTCAACACAACAGAATCGCTCCCGTACCCGGCTTTGATCAGACGCAGTGTCACTATCACGGTCGGACAGAAACGAACCGAACCGATATGCTCAGGCTGAGCACGTGAACCACCCATCCACCCGATTGACCCGATGCAAAACTGGAGGACCGAAAATGCAACGCATGACCAAGCAACGTCAGGCGGTTTTCGCCGAGCTCACTCGGGTACCTGATTTCCGTAGCGCCCAACAGATTTTCGAAGACCTGCACAAGCAGGGACACAAGGTCGGTCTTGCGACCGTCTACAGGAACCTGCAGGCTCTTGCTGACGGCCGCGATGTGGACGTGTTGCGTAGCGTCGATGGAGAATCCTTGTTCCGCGTATGCCATTCATCCACGCACCACCACCATTTGGTCTGTCGCAACTGTGGGCACACTGAAGAGATCGAACTGGAGACGACCGAGAAGTGGATTCACGATATTGCATCCGCGCACGGCTTTACGGCTGTCGAGCATTCGGTTGAATTGTTTGGCCTATGCCAGACATGTTCAGCTAGCGCGGCAGATGATAAGGGCCCTGCGAGTACTCAGTCGTCTCAGGATGCTCAGTGATCCCTTCGTGGGCCGATCACGGCCTGGCGCTTTTTATTGCCCTCTTCGTGATCGTTTTTTGCCGAGCCCAGGGAACCTATTGGTTGGGTCGGCTTGCCGCGCGTGGCGCGTTGGCTGGCGTCGGCAAAGATGGTGTGTGGGGTTCGATTGCCCGCTGGTTTAACGGCCCTACGCCAAAGCGCGGTGCGAAGCTGTTGGACAAGTGGGGGTTAATCATCATTCCCCTGTGTTTCCTGACCGTTGGTATCCAAACTGCGGTAAACGCCGGTGCCGGCTTAGTCTCCATGAAGTGGCGCACGTACACACTAGCGATGATTCCTGGTTGCATCGCATGGGCAATCCTGTACGGCATGGGGATGCTGGCTATTTGGATAGCATTGCTTGGCGCAGTTGCTGGCTCTTGGTGGGGTCGCACGGGAGTGCTTGCCGTCGCCGCTGTTGCCATTGGAGTAATTGCATGGCGCAAGCGCACCTCCAGCGAGCCTGCTACCGTCCGCGTCGACTGACTCGTTTTTACGAGGCCGACCCCACCTGATCGATCGCTCCCCCGAATCGGCGGTCCCGCCCTGCGTATTCGAGCAGACAGTCCCACAGCACTTCACGATCGAACGCAGGCCACGGCGTATCAATGAACATCATTTCCGAGTACGCCATCTGCCAGAGCAGGTAGTTGGAGATGCGCTTCTCCCCCGACGTGCGAATCATCAGGTCAACGTCAGGAACATCGGGCAGATACAGGTGATAAGCAAATGACTTTTCTGTCACGCCCTCTGGGCGGAGCTTCCCCGTTGCGACCTGCCTAGCGATATCTCGCGCAGCATCAGCGATCTCTGCACGACCGCCATAGTTCACGCACATGATGAGGTCCAGTGTGGAGTTATCTTTCGTGGCCTCGTCTGCCTTCGACAGAGCCTTCACGACGGACTTCCATAGGCGAGGTTCACGCCCACTCCAGCGCACGTGGACTCCCCAGTCCTTCAGTTGATCGGTACGGCGAGCAAGAACGTCAGTCGCGTAATTCATGATGAAACGGACCTCTGCTGGGCTCCGCTTCCAGTTTTCCGTAGAGAACGTGTACACCGACAGGTAGCGGACTCCCGCATCAATGGCACCCGCGATCGTATCCATCAGCGCATATTCACCGGCACGGTGTCCTTCGGTGCGCGCTAAGCCTCGTGAATTCGCCCAACGGCCGTTACCATCCATAATCAGCGCAACGTGCGCGGGCACTTCCCCAGTAGCAAATTCGGGAACAGGCTGATGCCACTGACCCGGCCCGGTCAAAGGCGCGCTGGGATCACCACCGGCTCGATCCATCGGTGTCAGATTCGCTTCAGGTGCCATCAACTGTTCCTTTCAAGGACCCGCAATGAACGAATGCGATGTTCAACGTGCCATTGAGCATAGGCGTTGACAAGCCCGTATGCCTCAATGCGAGCGAAATTCGGCGAGTTATCGGCTCGGTTCCACTCTCCGGACAGCAGGTCCCCCATCAATTCCATCGCTTCGAAAGAGGGAGCTGACGCTCCGATGGGCCGGCAGTTTTCGCAGACGGCACCACCTTCGTGAATGGAAAAAGCAGCGTGTGGCCCCTGGGCTCCGCACACGGCACAATCGAAGAACGAAGGTGCCCAGCCGGCTATCGCAAGCGCGCGGAGAATATACGATGCGAGCACCAGATTGGGGTCGTGACGCACGTGTGCAAGAGCGTAGAGAGCACCGATCAGCAGAAGATGTTGGGAGCGCGCTCCATCATCAGAATCAGCAGTCAGTTTCTCTGCGATCTCGATCATGACACATGCTCGGGCATACAGCTCAAAATCTTTCGATAACGCGTCACCGTGCTGGGTAATGACTTCAGCTTGGGTGATAATGTCGAGGTTCCTCCCGCGATGGAGTTGCACGTCGATCACGCCGAATGGTTCAAGACGCGCGCCCATCTTCGACGTCGTTCGGCGTACGCCTTTACCGACTGCGCGAACCAGACCGTTATTCGCGGTAAGCAGTGTGATGATCCTGTCGGCCTCCCCCAGTTTGTGGGTGCGAAGCACGATCGCTTCGTCTCGATACGTTCTCATCACGGTGAAATTGTCCCACTTCGGCGCATTGATGGCGCGTTATGCAACAGGGGAACGAGGCGACTGTCGAGTCCCTGGCTGAAATAGGAGTGAGAAAACGGCGACTGGAAAACGGCCGGGGCGGGCACGATCTAGTCGTACCCGCCCCGTTTCTACACTGTATGTCAGCGCAAAGCTCTGTTCACCGCAGAAATAACTGCTTTATAGGTTGCGCGTGTAATCGACGAATCGATACCGACACCCCAGAGGATCTGACCGTTGACGATGGCTTCAACGTAGGACGCTGCCTTCGCGTCGCCGCCCTGGCCCATCGCATGTTCGGAGTAGTCGAGGACGCGGACGTCCAAATCGAACTGGCCGAGCGTCTTGACGAATGCTTCGATCGGACCGCCGGCGTGTGCCCTGACCTCGACGGGCTCGCCTTGATCCTTCAGTGTCGCCTTCAGATCAACCTGCTCGTCGGCGTTGGTCGTCACATGAGAAGTTCCGAGTTCGAAGCGACCCCATGCGGTGAGGTCCTTCGCTGCCGAGTTCGGCAGGTATTCATCGGCGAAGATCTGCCAGAGGGTATCGCCGTCGATCTCGCCACCGTAGGAGTCCGTGTGTCGCTGAACGATGCGAGAGAACTCGATCTGCAGACGACGTGGCAGTTCCAGATTGTGGATGGTCGACATGAGGTAGGCGACGCCACCCTTGCCGGACTGCGAGTTCACGCGGACAACGGCCTCGTAGGAACGACCCACGTCGTGCGGGTCGATCGGCAAGTAGGGCAACTCCCACACCACTGCATTTTCGTCACCGCCAGCTTCTCCAACTTTCTTCTTGCGGGCGAAGAAACCCTTCTTAATCGCATCCTGGTGAGATCCGGAGAAAGAAGTGTAGACGAGGTCACCCACGTAAGGTGCACGCGGTGACGTTTCCATCGACGTGCAGTATTCGACGATCTGACGGATCTCATCGATATTCGTCAGGTCAACACCCGGGTCAATGCCTTGGCTGAACAGGTTGAGCCCCAGGGTCAGCAGGTCAACGTTACCGGTGCGTTCCCCCTGGCCGAGCAAGCAACCTTCCACGCGGTCTGCACCGGCGAGCAATGCCAGTTCAGCCGCAGCAACGCCGGTTCCACGGTCGTTGTGCGGGTGCACGCTGATCGCAATGTTTTCGCGACGGCTGAGGTTGCGTGACATGTATTCGATCTGGTCGGCATAAACGTTCGGCGTTGCACGTTCAACGGTTGCCGGCAGGTTCACAATGATTTCGCGGTCGTCTTCGGGCTGCCAAATATCCATGACGGATTCACAGATTTCAAGAGCAAAGTCGAGTTCGGTATCCACGAAGATTTCGGGCGAATATTCGAAGCCGAAGATCGTTTCGTCACCCAGACGCTTTTCTGCCTGCGCCACCACTTCGCGTGCCCCAAAGACAGCCAAGTCGATCGTTTGCGCCTTGTCATTGCCGAAGACGAGCTCGCGGAACAGCGGCGACGTCGCGTTGTACAGGTGGACGGTCGCGCGCGGGAAACCGACGAGGGCTTCAAGGGTGCGCTCAATGATTTCAGGGCGAGACTGGGTCAGAACCGAGATCGTCACATCGTCCGGCACGGCATCTGCGTCAATCAGGGATCGCACGAAATCAAAGTCAGTCTGCGATGCTGCGGGGAAACCGATTTCGATCTCCTTGTATCCGCGACTGACCAACAGGTCGAACATCTTGCGCTTACGACTCGGGTCCATCGGCTCAATCAGTGCCTGGTTACCGTCGCGCAGGTCCGTCGACATCCAGCGAGGTGCGTGAGTAATCCGATTCGAGGGCCACGTGCGGTCGTCCAGAACAACGGGGTTCGTGTCGAGGAACGGCTTGTACTTTGCAATCGGCATGTGCGAGCCAGAAGGAGTGGGGACGTTTCCAGTCGTCTTCATTGTGTTTCTTTCTTCGCTATCCTGATTCGCCCGGTTATCGGTGGGCGTCGGGTCGAAACACGTTGAGCCGTGGCGAGGTTTCGACCCTTTCAGGCCTCGTCACGGCAAAGAAGCAGGAGCATCCATTTTCGGCTCATGCCTCGTAGCGTATGACAGACGGGGTAAGCGTAGGCGTCCACTTCGTTATGTGGACGTTTCGCCTTTCAGATCGCCAGCCCAATCACGAGGCCGACCACCGCAATCAAGGGGGACACACCCTGTTTGATGGCCGCGCTGTGGTGCTCCTTGGATGTGATAAACAGAACGAGTGCGGCACACAGCATGGAAGCGGTAGCAAAGATGGCGAGTGTAGACGCCCTGGTTGGAGGCGTAGAACACGTGCTTTCGCGCTTCTTCAACGCTATCGTCGAAGATTGAACGCGCGGTCGACTCTTCCCGAGCAAAGGTTTCCACATTGAAACAGTGCAGAAGACCAGCATAGATCGTCGTAGCAAGACCAATAATCGTCAAAGATGTCTTGGTTCTATTGTCCCGCGCTTCGTAGCAACGCGCGTTTAACCATTGGTCACACCGAGGTGATGGTTGTTCCCACTTCACCGCTCAGAGCTCTATCAGCATCCGCCAACGCGCAAATAACACCACGGCGAACCGTACCAGCCGGGGCCTTCGATACGAAGTCAACGATTGCTTCAACTTTGGGGCGCATGGAACCTTCAGCAAGTTCCCCCGACTCAATCAGAGCACGTCCTTCATCCAAAGAAATGCGGTGAAGCCAGTGTTGCATTGGTGTTCCCCACCCCGTGGCAACCGCCGGAACTGCAGTCAGGATGACCAGAGCAGAGGCTCCCAACTCATCAGCCATGAGAGCTGCGCTTCGGTCCTTGTCGATAACCGCGTCCACGGCTTTCATTTCATAGTCGGTGCGAATAACTGGGATACCGCCACCGCCTGAAGCGATGACGATGAAGCCGGCGTTTGCCAGAGCTTGAATCGCCTCAATTTCAACGATCCGACGTGGCAATGGAGAAGCAACATACTTCCTAAATCCACGCCCAGCATCCTCGCGGTACACGGATCCGGGCTCTTCCTTCATCCGCTGTTCCGCCATTTCCCGAGTCAGAAACTGACCGATCGGTTTGGTCGGGTCAGCGAATGCTGGATCATTGGGATCTACTTCCACACGAGTCAGAAGACCGGCTACTTTGCCTAAATACCCGCGAGTCGCCCCAGCCTCGTCGATTGAACGCACCAGGTGCTCGCCAATGTACCCCTGGCTCATCGCAACCATCTCTGGAAGATCAACGTCGGGCACACCGGGGTCAGCTGCAACGCCCAGGGAAAACGCGCGCGTGATCTGACCGACCTGGGGCCCATTCCCGTGAGCGATCACAAGAGGGCCCGCATCAGCCAAACTCACCAAGACTGGCGCAGCCTGACGCAACAGATGCAACTGATCGTCGGGTGTCTGCCCTAGAGCATTACCTCCTAGAGCAACAACCGTCGTAGAACTAGAAGAGTAACCGCTCTTCATCTAGAACCCGAGACGTCCCAACATTTTCGGATCTGACTGCCAGTCTTTCGCCGTTCGCACATGCAGATCCAAATACACACGCGCTTTCAGCAAGTCCTCGATCAAAGGACGTGATTTTGAGCCAATCTCTTTCAGGCGCGATCCTTTCTTACCAATGATGATGGCCTTCTGAGAATCGCGTTCAACATAAACGTTGACGTGCACATTCATCAGCGGTGGACGAGTATCACCCTGCCGACGAGGCCTGGCAACGATCTCTTCAACCTGAACTGCAAGTGAGTGCGGAAGCTCATCACGGACCCCTTCAAGTGCAGCTTCGCGAATGAACTCTGCAATCAGAGTGTCACGCGATTCATCGGTCACATCCCCATCCGGGTAGAGCGGTGGGGAGAGCGGAACCGCCTTCGTCAGCACATCAAGCAGCTGGTCAACGCCATTTCCGTCAAAAGCACTGACGGGAACGATCGCCGCGAAATCACCCATCTTGTCAATCGACAGCAGATGCTTCATCAGGCGCTCTCGACTGACCAGATCACACTTCGTCGCAACAGCAATAATCGGACGACGAACGTCCTTCAATTCGCGAGCAATGAACTTGTCGCCAGGACCAATACGCTGGTCAGCAGGCAAACAGAAGACGACGACATCAACTTCCGCGAGCGCCTCGCGAACCATGTCATTCAGGCGTTTGCCCAAAAGCGTTCGCGGACGATGATATCCGGGGGTATCAACTAAAACCAGCTGGCTCTTTTCACCGTGGACGATGCCACGAATATTGTGACGCGTCGTTTCAGGACGACCCGATGTGATCGCAATCTTCTGGCCGACGAGCGCGTTTGTCAGCGTTGATTTACCTACGTTCGGACGACCCACGATAGAGACGAATCCCGCGCGGAAGTCCTGAGGAAAGTCTGGGATCATCAGGCCGGCGCCCGCGTTCGTTTCGTCGCGCAGAGCTTTCATCCCCTCGACGACAGCGAACACATCTTCGGGGTCAATGTCACTTGCGTCGTCGAGATCGACGTCATCGAAGGCCTGGCTATCTGCGTCATCAACATCATCGAACTCAGTGGTGTGCGCGACCTCGTCCCCTAATGCGCCAAGTTCGCCAGCATCAATGTCACTGTCATCGACGAACACTTCATCGCTTTCGAACGCGTTTGGGCCTGCCATCAGCTCGTCATCGCTGGGGAAATGCATTATGCGTCCTCACTGGTTTCTTCGGTCGATTCATCGCTCGCCACGAGTAGCGAACACACAATCGTACCAACTTGGCGACGGCGTCCTCGTGCTTCTTCGGCGAGCATGTGGATGCCTAATGCGTCACCCTGCGCCCCGGGAAGAGGGACGCGCCCCAATGCCTTTGCGAGCAAACCACCGACAGAGTCCACGTCGTCATCTTCAAGTTCAAGGTCGAAGAGCTCGCCGAGCTCGGTAATTGGATAGCGTGCAGGTACACGCCACGATCCGTCGTCACGTTGTTCGGGCTCAATAATTCCCTTGTCATGTTCGTCGGTGAGGTCACCGACGACTTCTTCAATGAGGTCCTCAAGGGTCACCAGCCCCGCTACGCCACCGTATTCATCGATGACGATCGCCATATGGAAGTGGTCTGCTTGCATCAGACGAAGCAGATCGTCTGCGGGCTTCATTTCGACGGTGAACTCGACCGGGCGCATCATCTGCTCTGCCACCTGGTCCATGTCCGCCCCGTAGGTCTGCAAGCGGGCAACAACATCCTTGAAGTAGAGGATGCCACGAATGTCATCGACATCGTCACCTTCAACAGGAATGCGTGAAAAGCCCGAGCGGACAAACAGGCGCAAGGCTTTATGAGCGGGAAGATCCGCCGGGGCGGTCACCATTTCAGTTCTGGGAACCATCACTTCGCGGACAAGCGTATGCCCCAGGTCCAGAACGGATCGCAACATTTCGCGATCCTCGTCTTCAAGTCCTTCGGTTTCACCCACCTGGTCGACCATTTCGCGCAGGTCATTTGCCATTTCGGCGCGTGCTTCGGCTTCCGTCAGGTCAGATGCGGGAAGACGCCCACGGATGGCCTCAACAAGAGGGTCGAGAAATCTTGTCAGAGTAACGAGGGAGGACACCAACGGTGCTCCCGACAGAGCAATCTTCTCTGGACTGCGCTGTCCCCAACGGGAAGGAACAAGCGAAATGAAGACGAAATGGACGAAGGTGATCGCGAGTAAAGCAAGGAGAGCTGTCGCCCACCACGCCAATGACATCGAAGAAAACGCAAGCGTCAATGAGACGGCAACAATCACTTGGAAAAACGTGCGAAAACCACGCAAAACAAGCGTCGCCCGCCTGCGATGGCCCAGTAGAGTCAACAGTGTGGAAGCATTCTGGCGTTCTTCCTCAACCAGATCCGTTGCACGCGCAATCGACATACGAGAAAACGCAACCTCGATCGACTGAAGCATCGCAGCTAAGAAAAGCCCGACAACCGCAATGATGATCAGAGCAGGAAGAGGAAGTGAGGCGGTAGAAGAGATCATCGAGTTGCCAGGAAAGTCAGCAGTAGCTTACGTTGCAGGTCAAACATGACTTTCTTTTCATCTTCTTCGGCGTGATCGTAGCCGAGCAAATGCAACATACCGTGGGTGGCCAGCATCAGCATTTCTTCAACCATCGCGTGACCGGCTTCAAGGGCCTGTTTCTGGGCGACCTGCGGGCAAATACAGATATCACCAAGCGTCCCCGACAAAGTCGGGTTGTCGGCACTTCCCGGGCGGAGCTCATCCATCGGGAAGCTCATAACGTCAGTCGGTCCAGGAAGATCAAGCCAGCGCAAATGCAGGTCTTCCATCGGCTCAGGATTGATGAACAGAATGTTCAGTTCGACGTCGGTGGCGACGTGCATCTGCGTGAGCACGTGGTCAGCAAGAGCTGCGAATTCGCTCCCGTCAATGACGAAATCAGTTTCGTTGATGACTTCAGTCATCGGTTCCTCCCTGGTAACGACCAGTGCGTGATCGATCAGATGACGGCCTTCTCGTCCGAGCTGCACGTGAGCGTGAAACATTCGTACGTGTTCGCCCAGATGTGGAGCGTTGAGCACTCAGTCGGTCTTCCCAACGCTCGTAGGCGTCTATGATTTCTCCGACCAGCTGATGACGCACTACGTCTGCGCTGGTCAGATAACAGAATTCAATTCCGTCGATGTCACTCAGGATCTTCGAGATGACCGCAAGACCGGACTGACCAGCACCCGGTAAATCCACCTGAGACGCGTCGCCAGTGACAACAATCTGAGAGTTGAATCCGAGCCTCGTCAAAAACATTTTCATCTGGTTCGGCGTCGTATTCTGCGCCTCATCCAAGATGATGAAGGAGTCGTTCAGCGTGCGACCGCGCATGTACGCCAGAGGGGCGACTTCGATTGTGCCCGCAGCCATGAGTTTTGGCAGGACCTCGGGATCGAGCATGTCTTTCAGCGCATCGTAGAGCGGACGCAGGTACGGGTCGATCTTGTCGGTCAGGGAACCGGGCAGGAAACCGAGGTTCTCCCCCGCTTCCACCGCAGGGCGGGTCAGCACGATGCGCTTGACTTGCCCGGAAAGCAGACGTTGCACGCCGGCTGCCATCGCAAGATAGGTCTTACCCGTACCCGCCGGGCCGAGTCCGAAGACGATCGTCGACCGATCAATCGCATCAACATAGGCCTTCTGACCAGCAGACTTCGGGCGGATAGAACGACCACGGACGGAAAGAATTTCGTCGGAAACAGCGGGCGTTGCGAATGTTCGGGTGAGCAGTGAGATGGCGTGCTCGACTGCCTGCGCATCCAGTGGCTGTCCCTTCTTCGCCAAAGAAATCAGTTCTTCGATCAAGTCGCCGGTAACACCAAGATCCGCAGAAAAGCCGGTGAGCGAAATATCGCGGCCGATGACGTGGAAGTTCACGCGCGGGAAACCGTGTTCCAGAGCGCGCAACACCTGATCTGATGTGCCAAGCAGCATCAGAGGATCAAGGTCAGCAGGGATTGAAATGTGACGGGTTGATGCGACAATTCGCGCAACGTCGGGGTCTGCCACTGATGCTCCGTTTCTTTCTTCGTATTCCACAGTCTAGCGACTTCACGTCATACTTATCCCATGAGCGCGTGCGATCCCCTTCTGGCTAACCTGCCACACCTGCCTATCGCCGACGCCTTAAATCGTATTGCACCTTCAATCAAGCCAGGTCATGCCCTAGTTCTTTCTTCTCCGCCTGGCTCCGGTAAGACGACTCTGCTTCCTCCTCTTCTTGAAGCGAGCCTCGATACTCGTGTGATTGTCTGTGCCCCGCGCCAGATCGCGGTGCGTAGTGCCGCTCGCCGTCTTGCCCGGCTCCTCGGCGAAAAGGTAGGTGACACGTCCGGATATCGAGTACGAGGCGACGTCAAGGTCTCCGACCGTACTCGGGTCGAATTTGTCACACCCGGTATTATGCTTCGTCGCCTGCAGGGCGATCCGGAGCTTGAAGGCGTTGGCGCCGTGGTCATCGATGAGTTCCACGAGCGCCATCTTGAAACGGATCTGTCGCTTGCGTTCATCTTGGACACGATGAGCGTCCTACGCCCAGATCTTCACCTGACTCTCACGTCAGCAACGTTGAATGCTGATCGTTTGGCTTCGTTCCTTGGCGGCGTCCTCAATGAGGTAGACGTTGTTGATGTTCCCGGAGCACTGCATCCGATTACGACGCATTGGATGGCGCCGTCTGCCCAACCTCTTGCAACGACAAGTAGCAGGAATGTGGTGGTCGCGCGTGAGTTCATCTCGCACATCGTGTCAGTCACGCGCCAAGCGGTCAGCCAAACCAATTCCGACATCCTCGTTTTCGTGCCCGGCGCCAAAGAAATCGACGAGGCCGCCCAGGCTTTAGGAGGGTTCGGCCCCCACGAAGTTAGCGGGGTCATGATGGATGTGCGGGGCCTGCACGGGCACCTCGCTCCCGGACAGCAAGACGCGATTCTGAGCGTCGACGATAGTCAGAAAGCCCGACGGATCATTATTACAACGTCGATCGCAGAGTCGTCTTTGACCGTACCGGGCATTGGATGTGTTGTGGATTCTGGTCTTGCACGCGTTCCGTCGTATGACGTTCAACGCGATGCAGGTTCATTGATAACAGTTCCAGCGCCTCGCGCGAGTTGCGATCAGCGTGCTGGACGCTCTGCCAGGCTCGGACCGGGCACGGTTTATCGGTGCTTTGATCAGGTGAGTTTCGCGCGCAGACCCGACCAGATCACCCCGGAAATCCTGTCGACGGATCTTGCAGACGCTGAGCTTCAAGCACGTTGCTGGACCAGCGGCGGTTTGGATGCGTTGGACCTTATTGACCCAGCCCCACCTGGGGCGTTAAAGCGCGCCCGCGAGCGCCTCCACGCCGCAGACCTTGTAGACGATGATTATTCTCCGACGACACTTGGTCGTCGCGTTGCTCGACTGCCTGTTTCCCCTTTCCTCGGGAAGGCTTTGATTGCCGCTTCACCACTGATCGGGAGTAAACGCGCCGCATACTTTGTCGCTCTTCTCGGTGAGAATCCTCGAGTTGGCGACGGTGACCTGGCACATTTTGCCCGGCGATTGAAGGCGGAGCACGCCGATATTGCCCGTCGGGTACGTCAGTCTTCACAGCGCCTCGAACGCTGGGCGGATCCCCATTCCGACCCCGGCAGGCTCTCTGACGACGAGGCAATCGGCCTCGTTGCTGGGCTTGCTCACCCAACGTGGATTGCTCGCGCGCGAGGTGGACAAAGCGGAACCTACCTTTTTGCTGACGGGCAGGGAGCTTGCCTCCCACCCTCGTCTTTGCTGGCGGGAAGCGAATGGCTGGCAATCACGGATGTGACGCGCAGTGTCGGCCGAGCCGATGGACTCATCCGAGCGGCTGTTCCGATGAGCGCCGAAGACGCACTATCCCTAGGACACTCACTCATCACGGAGCGCACGGACTGCACGTTCAGCGGTGGAAGAATCCGCGCAACCGCAACCACAATGCTTGGCGCCATTGCACTTGGGCAACCACGCAATGTGAAGCCCAGCCCTGAGGAGGTCATGCGCCTACTCACCAATGAGTTCGCCACTCACGGTCTTTCAATGCTGAAGTGGACCGAGTCTGCGACGCATATGCGCGCTCGTCTTGCAGCATTGCACGCGGTAGCGCCCGATATGTGGCCCGACGTGAGCGATGATGCGCTGATTGCTGACGCTGACTCGTGGTGTGCTCCCTTCATTTCCGCATTGGCAGAGGGCGGATCAATCGCCAGGATTGACACTGCGTCGCTCATCAGGAGTTTGATCCCTTGGCAACATACGGGTTCTTTCGATGAGTGGGCTCCCGCCGACATTGAGATTCCCACCGGAGAGCGAAGGAAAATCGACTGGTCAACTGGCACTCCAACGGTGACACTGCGGGTACAGGAAGCCTTCGGTTGGACTGCAACGCCCACCTTCGCCAACGGGCGTCTTCCCCTTCTTATTCACCTGACGGACCCCGCGGGCAGACCCACTGCCGTCACCTCAGACCTCGCAAGTTTTTGGGCGGAGCCTTACCAGCAGGTGCGCTCCCAGCTACGGGGTCGTTATCCCAAGCATCTATGGCCTGAAGACCCGATGAGTGCGAAGCCGACGTCGCGCGCGAAACCTCGTCGATAGTTCCCACTCACGACGCTCAACGAGGCGCAGGCATGACTCGCACCACCAAATGATGAAATCGGGATTGAAAACCGTCGTAGCAGACGTTGAATAGGCCGATCAGGAACGCACTGCGCATCCTTTCCTTTTCAAGTGCGTGGCTCAACAGTTAACTGATCTTCTTCAGGGAGAAACATGAACAACATACGCTGAAGAATTCGCCCCTACTCGTCGTTGGTGGCGGCAAGGCTGGCAAGTCCAGTATCGAGTTCCAGCAGGTCATCAATGGTTTGAGGACGCATAATCCAACGCGCCTGACCGCTTTCAACAGCAATGACACCCGGTTTGGTCGCCATGTTGTAGTTCGATGCCATCGAATAACCGTAGGCACCGGTCACCGGGATAACGAGAAGGTCACCGGCTTGCACGTCACTCGGAAGATCAACATCCCAGACGATAACGTCGCCACTCTCGCAGTGCTTGCCCACGATTCGCGAGCGCACTGGTTCGACATCGGAAACACGATTCGCGAGCGTCGCCGCGTAGCGTGCCCCGTATAAAGCCGGTCGAATATTGTCAGCCATCCCCCCATCAACCGCGATGTAGCGACGCTTCAGGCCATCTCCTAGGGTCGCGTCTTTTACGGCCCCAACGCGATAGAGGCTCACCATCGCGGGTCCAACAACCGAACGCCCAGGCTCAACTGAAACGTGCGGAACAGGGAAGTCCAGCTCAGCGCACGCGTCACGCACAGCACCCGCAATCGCGCGCGCTACCTCAAGCGGCGAAGTCGGTGTTTCGTCATCACCCGTGTAGGCAACGCCAGCCCCACCGCCAAGATCAATATCGGGAATTGTCAGGCCGGTACGCCCCTGGATCTGCTTCGCCAGCCGGCAGATAATCGTAGCCGCTTCAACGAATGCGTCAATGCCGATGATCTGCGAGCCGATATGCGAATGCAGGCCTCGCAACTCAAGATGATCCGAGGAGGCAATCGCGTCGACGACCTCGTCAAGCTGACCATCGAAGGCGCCAACGCCGAACTTCTGATCCTCGTGTCCGGTGGAAATGTATTCGTTCCCGCCCGCATGCACACCCGTCTTCACGCGCACCATGACGCGTGCGATGACACCCAGCTTCTTGGCGATGCGTTCGAGCTGGCCGACTTCGTAGAGGGAATCGATGAAGATTCGTTCGATACCTTCTTTGTTGCCTGCCAACAGCGCACATTCAATTTCACTATCAAGCTTGTTGTTCCCGTGCAATCCCACTTTGGCGGGGTTTGCGCCGGAGCGCAACGCCATTGTCAGCTCGCCAAGGGAAGCCGTGTCGACTCCCATCCCGGCATCCGTGACGACGCGGACTACGTCGGATGAAAGGAATGCCTTGCCGGCGTAGAAAGCGTCGCCACCATTCATTCCGTAGCCGTCCCAGAATTCTTCGGCCATCGCGGTCGCCCAGACATTCGCGCGTCCAGCAAGATCAGCGCGATCGAGGACAAACGCGGGCGTGGCAAAGTCATCGGCAAGATCCGTCAAAGAAACTCCACCGATTTCTAGAACGCCATTGTCGAGGCGCTTGGCTGACCACGGCCAGATGTCGGGCCGTTGATCGGGCTCTGGGCAAATCAGATCCCCGACTGGGCGGGCGTCAAACGATGCTGGCGCTTCCCCCACGTCACATCCGTTCCGGAGCAGCGACGCCCAACAGACCAAGGCCGGTACGCAGAACTTGTGCCACGGCATCATTTAGCCAGAGGCGGGCAACGTGACCCGCATCGACTGGATCATCTCCACGAGGAGTAACTCGACACTGGCCGTACCACGTGTGGTATGCAGCAGCGAGGCCCTCGAGGTAGCGGGCGACACGGTGCGGTTCACGTAGTTCAGCAGCCTGGGCGACCTGGGCAGGGAACTGAGCAAGCACACCCAGAAGATCCGAATCCGCCTGCGTATCGAGAGCTGCGGGCTCGAATCCAGCTTCGCGCGTCACGCCGTGTTCGGTGGCATTGCGCGCAACGTTACGAGTACGAGCATGGGCGTACTGGACGTAGTAGACGGGGTTTTCATTCGTGCGCGATGACAGCAGATCAAGGTCGATGTCGAGGTTGGAGTCCATCGAAACGCGGACCAGCGAATAGCGGGCCGCATCGACGCCCACAGCGTCAACAAGGTCATCAAGGGTCACGATCGTGCCCGCACGCTTCGACATACGAACCGGCTTGCCCTCCTTCACCAAGTTCACCATCTGACCGATGAGGATCTGCATGTTTTCACCCGGCTTATCACCGAAGGCTTCACACATTGCCATCATGCGACCGATGTAACCGTGGTGGTCAGCACCGAGCAGGTAGATTGCGACGTCTGCGCCACGCTGGCGCTTATCTAAGTAGTAGGCAACGTCACCGGCGAAATAGGCGGCCTGACCATCCGATTTAATGAGGACACGATCCTTGTCGTCACCGTACTTGGTGGTGCGCAACCACACGGCGCCATCCTGGTCGAAGACCTCTCCGCGTTCGCGCAGGGTTTCAATCGCACGAGCGACTGCCCCTGATTCGTGGAGAGAGTCTTCGTGGAAGAAGACATCGAACTCAGAACGGAAGTCGGATAAGCGCTGTTTGATCTCGGCGAACATCAGCTCTACGCCACGAGCGCGGAAGGCTTCAACAGCCTCTTCGGTTTCGAGGGTGACAGGATCAGGCTGACCGGCCGTAGCCGCATCGGCACGCACCTGGGCAGCAATATCGGCGATGTACTGGCCACCGTAGCCGTCTTCAGGCGCTTCTTGACCTATTGCACGGGCATAGAGGGAACGCGCGAAGCGATCAATCTGCGAACCGTGATCGTTGAAGTAGTACTCGCGGGTTACCTGTGCACCCGCTGCAACCATCAGACGAGCAAGCGAGTCACCAACAGCCGCCCAGCGAGCACCGCCAAGGTGAACCGGACCGGTCGGGTTTGCGGACACGTATTCGAGGTTCACGTGCTTGCCAGCAAGCTTGTCTCCGGTGCCATAGGCATCGCCAGCTTCGATGATCGTTCGAGCAAGTTCACCAGCAGATGCGGCACCGAGCCGAATGTTGATAAAGCCCGGTCCTGCGATCTCAGCCTCGTCGATTCCCTCAACTGAAACAAGAGCGGAAGTGAGAAGCTGCGCGAACTCACGAGGCGCCATGCCGGCCTTCTTACCCAGCTGCATCGCGATGTTGGTTGCCCAATCGCCGTGGTCGCGGTTGCGCGGACGCTCAACCTTCACCGGGTCGGGAACGTCTTCGGCGTTCAGAGCAAGCGAACCATTATCGATAGCAGCGATGATGGCCTGACGAATAACGAGTGCAAGTTCTTCTGGAGTCACGCCTTCTAGGGTAGTTGTTTTCGTCCCCGATTAGCTACGCGCGCCGAGGTGAAATAGGACGAATTGAAAGCAAATCTGCAGGTCAGGAACGGAATCGTTACCGGTAACGTATCCGTAAATGATTTAAAAACAACCCAACAGCCATTAAATGACTCAACCACGCCATTTTTTCGTCACCAAATTGTGACCTGACAATCTTTTAAAAATGTGGACGCAAACGCCTTCATCGTCCTATGCTCACTATCACCGGAAACGTTACCGACGGAGATGTAAATTCTTCAGAGGTGACCCCGCTATCGCATCAACTTGACGCACTTCAGGTAGCGTCACGAACTCGAAGCGTCCAAAGGAGGACATCTGCGATGTCGAAGTTCATGAAGGTCGCCGCAGCATCTGTTGCAGCAGCCGCAGCCCTTTCTACTCTGGCAGCTTGCTCGTCAGGTTCAGATTCAGCCGCTGACACCACCGGCTCCGTCTACTACCTGAACTTCAAGCCTGAATCCGATGCCACCTGGCACGAAATCGCCAAGGCTTACACCGAGGAAACCGGCGTCGAGGTCAAGGTTGTCACGGCCGCCTCCGGCACCTACGAGCAGACCCTCAAGTCTGAAATTGCCAAGTCGGACGCTCCAACCCTGTTCCAGATCAACGGCCCCATCGGCCTGAAGAACTGGCAGGACTACACCGCCGACCTGACCGACACCGACTTCAACAAGGCTCTCCTTGACCCCTCAATGGCAGTCAAGGGTGAAGATGGCAAGGTCTACGGCGTTCCTTACGTCGTCGAAGGCTATGGCATCATCTACAACCAGTCCATCATGGACAAGTACTTCGCCCTCTCCGGCGCGAAGGCCACCTCGATGGAAGAAATCAACAACTTCGCCATGCTGAAGACTGTTGTTGAGGACATGCAGGCTCGCAAGGACGAGCTCGGCATCGACGGTGTCTTTGCTTCAACCTCACTCAAGCCCGGTGAAGACTGGCGCTGGCAGACGCACCTCGCCGACCTTCCCGTCTACTTCGAGTACCAGGACGACGGCGTGGACGACAAGGCAGAAATGACCTTCTCGCACGGCAATGAGTTCAAGAACATCTTCGATCTCTACCTGCAGAATTCCACCATTGCTCCCGAGCTCGCTTCCTCCAAGGCAGTCAACGACTCCATGGCTGAATTCGCCCTCGGCAAGGCCGCTATGGTTCAGAATGGCAACTGGGCATACGGCCAGATTTCTGACATTGAAGGCAACACTGTCAAGCCTGAAGATGTCAAGATGCTCCCGATCTACACCGGACACAAGGGCGAAGAAACCCAGGGCTTGAACATCGGCACCGAGAACTTCTTCTCGATCAACTCGAAGGTTTCCGAGGCCAAGCAGAAGGCTTCGATCGACTTCGTCAACTGGTTGATCAACTCCGAAAAGGGTAAGAAGTACATGGTCGAAGACCTCGGCTTCATCCCGCCGTTCAACACCTTCACCGATGCTGAGCAGCCGGCCGATCCGTTGGCAAAGGAAGTTGTTTCCTACCTGTCCAACACCAAGCTGACCACGATTCCGTGGGTCTTCACCACCTTCCCGAGCCAGACCTTCAAGGATGACTTCGGTGCTGCCCTGTCGCAGTACGCAGCAGGCCAGATGGATTGGGACAAGGTCGTCGAGACCTTCACCACCGGATGGGCAGCTGAGAAGGGCGCCTGAGCTTAACGCTCCGCACTCATCTGCCGAATACGGGTGTGCGGGAACCAACCGGGTCCCGCACACCCGCCTTCGCATAGTTCAAGGAAGAACTTTTCATGATTAAAGCTCTTAAGAAATTTGGGTTGCTCTTCGTCGGACCCACATTCCTTGCGTACACGCTGGCATTCCTTGCCCCGTTCGCAATCGGTCTGTACCTGTCCTTCGCGAAGTTCACGACCGTCACCAACGCGACGTTTGTCGGCGTTCAGAACTACATTGATGCATTCAGCGACAAGCAGGGCTTCGTTAGTGCTCTGATCTTCACCGCCGCCATCACAATTGTTTCCATCATTACGGTCAACGTGTTTGCATTCGCAATCGCATACGCACTGACCCGCAAGCTCAAGGGTACGAACTTCTTCCGTACCGTCTTCTTCATGCCGAACCTGATCGGCGGCATCGTCTTGGGCTACACCTGGCAGACAATTCTGAACGCAATCTTGCTGCACTGGCAAACCACGCTGGTCACCAATGCCACCTACGGCTTCGTCGGTTTGATCATCCTGATCAACTGGCAGATGGTCGGGTACATGATGATCATCTACATCGCTGGTCTTCAAGGTGTTCCGAAGGAACTCATTGAAGCAGCCGAAATCGATGGCGCAGGAAAATGGACGATTCTTCGTAACGTGACCATCCCGATGGTCATGCCGTCGATCACCATCTGCTTGTTCCTGACGCTGTCCAACTCGTTCAAGCTCTACGACCAGAACCTCGCATTGACGAACGGCCAGCCACTCGACATGACCGAGATGGTTGCTCTGAACATCGTTAACACATTCTACTCGCGCGTCGGTTTCGAGGGCGTTGGTCAAGCCAAGGCCGTGATCTTCTTCCTCATCGTTTCCGTGATCGCATTCATTCAGTTGCGCGCAACCCGTAGCAAGGAGGTCGAAGCGTGAGCACAAAGGCTGCCCCCATCGTTGCCACGGAAGAACGCTCTAACCCTGTCAGCAAGGCGATTCTCTACATCGTTTTGATCGCACTGACTCTGGTGTTCCTTGGCCCTCTGTTCTTCATCTTGATGAACTCGTTCAAGGGCCGTCTGTTCATCTCTGATAACCCGTTTGCTCTGCCACTGGGCGATTACTTCGCCGGTATTCAGAACTACGTGACGGGCCTCGAGCAGACCGGGTTCTTGGCCGCCGCAGGCTGGTCCTTCTTCATCACGATTGGTTCTTTGATTCTGATCGTCTTCTTCTGCGCGATGACCGCGTACTACATTACGCGTGTGAAGACGTGGTGGACGAACCTGCTTTACCTCTTCTTCGTCTTCTCGATGATCGTTCCTTTCCAGATGGTCATGTTCCCAACCGTCAAGATCGCTGACATATTGCACCTCGACAACCCAATCGGCATGATCCTGCTGTACCTAGGCTTTGGTGCTCCCCTGTCGGTCTTCATCATCTCCGGCTTCGTGAAGTCAATTCCGCTGGAGATTGAAGAAGCATCCATGATTGATGGTTGTGGTCCAGTTCAGAACTACTTCCGCATCGTGATGCCGATGCTGAAGCCCGTGATGATCACCGTCGCGATCCTCAACGCGATGTGGGTCTGGAACGACTACCTCCTGCCCTACTTGGTTATTGGTCTGTCGACCCCGTACAAGACGATCCCTGTTGTTGTTCAGCAGTTGGTCGGCTCGCGCGGTTCAAACGACATGGGCGCGTTGATGGCAATGCTCGTTCTTGCGATCATTCCGATCATCATCTTCTACCTGTCCAGCCAGAAGCACATCATTGAAGGCGTCGTCGCCGGCGCCGTCAAGGGCTAAACATACTCATGACGGACTCGCCCCTTATCTGAAGACGTGTCGCAGCACACTTGGTACGAGACACGTCCCACGATAAGGGGCGAGCATCATTGAACCCCCGTTTTCTAGAAAGCGAAACGAAGGCGACCATGCGAGCCTCGAATTCCCGCCCCACGATTAAAGACATCGCCAAAGCCGCCGGTGTTGGTGTGGTGACAGTGTCTCGTGCACTCAATAACAAGCCCGATATCTCCGACAGCACTCGCGAACGCATTGTGACGCTCGCCGATCAGATGGGATATCGCCCCAACCGTCATGCTCGCTTCCTCAAGCTCTCTCACAATCCTGCGATTGCCCTGATCATCAAGGGCATCGATAATCCGTTCTTCCAACAGGTTCTCGATCCATTGGAAGCTATCGTCCGCGAAAAGAACTATCTTCTGACCGTCGTGAAGGTCCCCCACTGGGCTGACGAAGTCGAAGAGGCCACGAAGATCGTTGATGAAGAACTGATGGCGGGAGCCATTTTCCTTGGCGGCTCTTTCCGCCACGAAGCATCCGTCTTCGAGAAGTTCAACGTGCCTTTCGTGCTTTCCACGGTGTCACGTCTGCCCAAAGTTGATGATTCGGCATATTCGTCTGTAGCCGTTGATGACCAAGAAGAAGCTAGCCGCGCTGTCCAGCATCTGATTGACTTCGGGCATACAACGATTGCCGCCCTTGGCGTTCCCGAAGGGGATGCTTCTGTTGGCGCCCAGCGCATCACCGGCTACCGACAGGCTCTTTCACATGCCGGTATTCCGCTTGATGATGATCTGATTCGCTTCGAAACACGCGAGCAGATGAACCCCTACACCTACGAACACGGATATCATTTGGCGAAGCGCCTGCTTCAAGAGCGTCCCGATGTGACCGCGATTTTTGCCATCGCGGATGTTCTCGCGATTGGTGCAATGCGCGCAATTCGCGAAGCGGGTTTGTTGATTCCTGATGACATGTCCATCATTGGTTTCGACGGCATTACGATCGGCCAGTTTGTCGAGCCTGAACTGACGACTGTCGTTCAGCCTCCCCTTGAGATCGCTCGTCTGACCTGCGATGTCTTATTCGAGCAGATCAATGATTCCGCACCGGTCCGTCACGTCTTTGTTCCCGCCACGATTCATGCTGGTGGTACAACTGCTCCCCTGGTTCAGAACGGAGAAGCCAAGTGAGCTCACGTTTTGGGCCTGATTCGTCAATCGCTCAGGTGCTGTCGTGGATTGCGGCACTTGTGATGGCGAACGTTGTCGGTTTGCTCATTTCCCTACCCGTTGTCACTTTCGGTGTGGGTCTTGGTGTGATGACCTTGGTTTCGTTGCGTTTAATTGCTTCCGAGTCCACGGCGATTGCCCCGGCCGTCGCTCAGGTTGTCCGCAAGGCAGTGTTGCCCGCAATTCTCCTTGCACTTGTTGAAGGCCTACTTTTCTCCCTACTGTTGTGGGAGTGGTCTGTGACGACGCATCTTGCTTCCCACTCGATGGTATTGGTCGTTCGTACGCTGCTTGTGTTCGTAGTGCTGATTGCAGCGTTTACGCACGTGTGGGTCTGGCCGATGTTTGCTCACCGTTTGGCATACAAGGGACGCGTAAACGTCAAAGATCTTCCGCGTTTGGCCAGCGTCGCGCTTTTGGCATCCGTGATGAAGCTTCATCGGACTCTGTTGGCGTTGCTCGTTGTGGCTGGCCCCCTTGTGTTGGCATCAATTTCACTGCCGTGGGCGATCCGTTTGCTTTTCTGGTTCGTCGTTTTTGGGATCGCCTTCGCCCAGTACGTCTGCGTGCTCGCTACCTACCCCGTGCTCTCCACCGATCAGGTTGACGAGGCTTCTGCTGAATCTTGATCCCTGGTCACGCTGGTCTAGGTTGCTTTGGCATGTTCATGCTCTTCATTCTTGAGTGACATCGCAATAAAAACACGTTAGAGTTTCGGCATGCCGAAACTTAATTCTACGGAGATGCAGTCGCATGCTCCCCGCACATCAAAGACCCATCACCCGTCGCTTGCAACACTGCTAGGTCCTGCATTCGTTGCGGCAATCGCCTACGTGGATCCCGGGAATGTTGCAGCAAACATTACCGCCGGCGCACGCTACAGCTACCTGCTGGTATGGGTTCTTCTGGCATCCAACCTTGCAGCAATGCTCATTCAATACTTAAGCGCAAAGCTGGGCCTAGTCACACGACAATCACTGCCCACTCTTCTCGGCACACGTTTGAAAAAACGCGCACGCATTGGCTACTGGCTTCAAGCAGAAGTCGTTGCAGCCGCAACTGACTTAGCGGAAGTCATCGGCGGAGCTCTGGCACTTCACCTCCTCTTCGGGCTCCCGCTTCTTACCGCTGGACTCATTATCGGTGTCGTTTCAACATTGTTGTTAACCCTGCAAGGTGGCGGGACACAAAAGATCTTTGAACGCGTCATCATCGGCCTTTTGCTCATCATCACAATCGGATTCCTTGCAGGACTGGCCATTGCTCCGCCAGACGGCCCATCAGTTGTGGCCGGCCTCGTCCCCCGATTTGCTGGCACGGACTCAGTTCTCGTCGCAGCGTCCATGCTTGGCGCAACCGTGATGCCACACGCGATTTACCTACATTCCTCGCTGGTGAACGACCACGACGAAAAAGCTCCTCGCGCGGACCTGAAACATCACTTGCGAGCAACCCGGATTGATATCGTGTGGGCACTCGGATTGGCGGGAATCGTCAACATCGGCCTGCTTCTTCTCGCAGCATCAGCACTATCAGGGGTCAGCGGAACAGACACCATTGAAGGTGCTCACGCTGCAATCGCCAGTGCACTTGGACCGGTCGTTGCCACGATCTTCGCCGTTGGCCTTCTCGCGTCAGGCCTAGCATCAACATCCGTTGGCGCATACGCCGGTTCAGAAATCATGGCCGGATTGCTTCACATTCGGATCCCGCTCATTGTGCGACGACTGATCACGCTAATCCCCGCCCTCATCATCCTCGGAATAGGGGCAGAACCGACGTGGGCACTGGTCGTCTCCCAAGTTATCCTGTCCTTCGGTATCCCCTTCGCGATTATTCCTTTGATCCGCTACACGCGCCAGCCTTCGATTATGGGCGAGCACTCGAATGCGACTCTCACGCAGGTTTGTGGAACTCTGATTGCCGTTGCTATCGTGGCACTCAACATTTTCCTTGTGGCGCTGACCTTAGCTCCCTGCTTCGGATTCGACATCTAGGGGTAGCCTCGGCTCAGCCACTTGCGCCGTTAACAACACGAATGGGGTCTCTCGGAAAACCGAGGAACCCCATTCTATTGAGTTTCAGCGTCTAACGACACCACTCACTTTCGATGCGCTTCGTCGTAATCATCCATTTCGGAAATACGACGCTGGTGACGTTCGTCTTCAGAAAATGGGGTTTCAAGGAAGGCATCGATGAATGCCAGGCACTCTTCGACGGTGTGCTGACGCGCACCAACAGAGACGACGTTCGCATTGTTGTGCTCGCGGGCAAGACGTGCGGTCGAATCATTCCACACCAGCGCAGCGCGCACACCCTTCACACGGTTCGCGGCCATCTGCTCACCATTTCCGGAGCCACCAATAACGACACCCAGAGAGCCAGCATCAGCAACCACTGCTTCTGCTGCTTCAATGCAGAACGGCGGGTAGTCGTCCAACGAGTCGTACTCATGGGCGCCGTGGTCAACAACGTCGTAACCTTTTTCCTTGAGGTGCTCGACGACTTTTTCCTTCAGCTCGTAGCCAGCATGGTCTGTTCCAATATGAACGCGCATTGTGTCCCTTCCTTGGGTATCAGCGAATCAACTCCCCTAGTATGACACTCCTCACCCTAAGCGTCATCAGGGCGTTCGACCTATGCACGAAAGTGAAGCGGTCAAGCAGCATTCTTCACCCACCATCAACCTTTGCTAGACTCAATGCGTTAAGCCCCGATAGCTCAGTGGATAGAGCGTTCGCCTCCGGAGCGAAAGGTCGCAGGTTCGAATCCTGTTCGGGGCACTTTTTGTTACCCAATCACGTCTGGACGAACGTTCAGGGCAAATTGTTAACAATCGTCAAAAACGGACATCTTCGGCAAGATACTGCGGTTTCACGTTAGGCTGAAATGGTACGCACGAATATGTGCCTGTCCCTAGTAATCGACGACAAGGATCCCGATGACCTTCCAATGGTGGTCTCTTCTGCCGTTCGTAGCAATGCTTGCATCCATTGCACTCTTCCCGATCATCCCCGCCACACACAAATGGTGGGAACGTAACTCCAGCCAGCTTCTGGTTGCCCTTGTTCTAGGCCTACCCACGCTGGTATTCATGGTGTACATGATCGGAAATGAAGCGCTGATTGACGTCGGCGTTGAATACGTTCAGTTCATTGCCCTGCTTCTTTCGCTCTTCATCATCTCCGGCGGTATCCACCTTGAAGGTGATATTCGCGCAACCCCGAAGAACAACACAGTTTTCTTGGCAATCGGTGGCACGCTTGCCTCTTTCATTGGAACGACAGGCGCCGCGATGCTCCTGATTCGCCCTCTTCTTGCGACGAATAAAGAGCGTACCCACCGCGTACATACCGTGCTGTTTACAATCTTCATCGTTGCTAACTGCGGTGGTGTACTGACCCCTCTCGGCGACCCGCCACTGTTCCTAGGCTTCTTGAACGGTGTCCCCTTCACCTGGACGTTCCAGCTCTGGAAGGAATGGTTGTTCGTACTCGTACTGATGCTCGGTATGTACTACTCGCTCGACCGTCTGCTTTACTCGTCGGAACCGCGGGAGGAAATCGTCAGGGACGATACCCAGATCACCCCTTTGCGCTTGCGCGGTACTTTCAACCTGGTTCTTTTCGCCGTTGTCATCGTCGCCGTTGCCAAAATCCCCTCGTGGAATGCTCACGAGATCATTGAAGGTCACGCGCATGGAGCAGACTTAGTGCCGTGGCGCGAGATCGTCATGCTCAGCGCCGCAGCAATCTCTTACTTTGCGGGCTCAAAGACGATCCGCTACGAGGACAACGCCTTTACTTGGGCCCCGATCCTTGAGGTTGCAGCCCTGTTCATCGGCATCTTCTCGACGATGGCTCCGGCACTGCGCTTCTTGGAGCAGGTTGCACCGCACCTCCCCCTGAACCGCGTTACCTTCTTTATCTTCACGGGTGGCTTGTCCTCGATCTTGGATAACGCCCCGACCTACATGACTTTCTTCGAAATGGCGAAGTCGCTAGGTGGCGATGGAACCCTGATCGCGGGTGTCCCCGAGTACTACTTGGTCCCGATTTCGCTGGGTGCAGTCTTCTGCGGGGCATTGACGTACATCGGCAATGGTCCGAACTTCATGGTCAAGTCAGTTGCTGACGCCGATGGCGTCCACATGCCGCCTTTCGCCGGATACGTTGTGAAGGCGTTCCAAGACTTGCTTCCGACATTGGTTGCCATGGCTTTGATCTTCGTTGCCGAATCCATGATCGCTCATCTCGCAGGTTGGGTACTGGTAGCGCTCCTCATCGCTCAGATGGTGTGGCGAGTAAAGCTCGCCAACGACGTGGAAGCTGGAAAGCGTGAACCCGTAATCACTCACCACCACGTTGTGGCTGACCGATAACCTTTCAGCTTGAAAGACGATTCGGGGTGTGCGCCGCACGGTGCACACCCCGAATGCGTTTGTAAGTATGGGGTCAGCATCGACTTCAACAGCAGATCAGGCATACAGAACCTCGCTGGCACTCTCTGAGATCATTCGAGACAACAAAACGATGCCACTCCACGCAAACCCCAAAATGTCGCCTCACACGCCCAAATCCGCCAGCCCACACCTCGTAGCGCAAAAGAAAACGCACCCGCATGCACATAAACGCATGGGGTGCATTCTGCTCACAACACTCAGTCGCGCGGGTGCTGCCCTCGCATCGCGCCTGGAGCAGGAAGCTCTTCCCATAATCCACGATCGATCAGATAGTCGCGCAGATACTTCGGCTTATTGGTCACAAAGCCGTCGGCTCCAAGAGCGATCAGCTGATTAAGATCGTCAATCTCATCGACCGTCCAGACGTGGACAGCTAAACCATGCGAATGGGCCGCCGCAACAAAACGACGATCCACAACGGTCACGGGGCCGAAGGACAGCGGAACCTGAGCGGCAACAACGCCCTGATGAGAACCTGGAATCCGCCATGTGCGCGTCTTCGTTGCGCTCTTTGCAGCCGCAACCAAACGCACCACGGATTGACTACCCAACGACGTTGCAATCTGGCCCTGAGATTGCTCTCTGAGCCACTTCAGCCGACGTTCGTTAAACGATGCCAGGACAACGCGATTCTCAGCATGAGTCTGACGAACAACATCCAACAGAGGCCCCTCAACACCTAGAACCTTCGCATCGATGTTGAAGTACAGATCCGGGAAGGTCTCAAGAGCTTCGGACAGCAACGGAATACGATCACCGTGATCGTTCGTGTACGTCTTCAGCTCATCCCAAGTCATCTGAGCAATCAGACCAGAACCGTTGTACACGCGATCGATCATCGGATCATGGTGGATAACAACCTTGCCATCAGCGGTCAGATGAACATCGGTTTCAATGTGGCGGATACCGAGCTGACGGGCATCAGCGAATGCCTCAAGCGAATTTTCAGGCGCGACCTCGTTGCCTCCCCTGTGGGCAAGAATGATCGGCCCGACGCGAGAAGAAACCGGGATCATGAACAAGCCTGCTCTCCGAGATAAACTGCGCCAACTTCTTTAAGCCATGCTTCGGGATCGATGGGCTCGTCGTTGGAGTTATGGATTTCAAAGTGAAGGTGCGGACCAGTTGACCAACCGTTGTTTCCAACGGCACCGATTACCTGTCCCGCTTCTACGCTGTCGCCCACACGGACCTTGATCTGATCCATGTACTGGTGCAGGTACGCGCTATAGAAAATGCTTCCGTCTTCACGGACGTGCTTGAGCTTCACCAACGCACCGGAACGGCTGTTTTCAGAGACCTCGACGACCTCGCCGTCATACACGGCGTGTAGCGGAGTCCCCAGTGGACCAGCCATGTCGATGCCTTCGTGCATCTGTAGCTGGCCAGAAATCGGGGAAACGCGCATCGAGAAGGGCGACGTGATCTCGAACGTTCCTGGTGGCATTGGCCAGTAGATTTCCGAGGATCGAACCTGGACATCTCGATTGCCCGCGGCTGTCTGGGCAGAGGGCAAGCAGCCATTGAGAGTCAGAGGTGCGCGAACGCGTGTGCGAGATGCTGCGGTGACGGATCCTTCAAGGGCCTGCGATTGCGCGACGGCCGTTGTCGTTGCCCAGGACTGGTCACCGGCACTGATGCCAAGTGCGCGCGCAGGAAGTTCAACAGAAGACTGTGCGCCAATAAACCCCGACAGCGGGATCGCGACAGTCGTTGCCAGGAGCACAGCAAGAACACCGCCACGAGCTACACGACGAGTAACGTGGGATTGTCTTTTGCGAGGCGTAGACGCGTCCAGATCGCTATGTCCATGAATCTGCCGACGTGACGGCAACGGACATTCAATCTTGGCTTCAGGCACGCTGAAAGTTCCTTTTCATCTGCTGATTTCAGGGGTTGCCCTCGAAGCGAGTGTCCGAGTTCAACGGTTACTAACCTACATCGTATCGCCAGGCGGTTAAAGAGGTTTGGTTGAAAGTGGGAGTCATAACTCATCGCGGTCGCGAGTAATCACATCGCGTTGCAATGAGTCACGAACCTCGCCAACCAATTCTTCTAGAACATCTTCAAGGAAGAGCACGCCGATTCGTTCTCCTGCTTGGTTTTTCACCAGTGCACAGTGAGTTCCCGAACGTTGCATTGCGCGGAGCGCGTCTTCAACTTCATCAGTTGATGCAACAGTTTCCATCTTGCGGATACGCCAGGCGGGAATCGGTTGAGTGCGATTCGTGGCATCGGCATAGAGTACGTCCTTCAGGTGAATGTACCCAGCGATTTCACCGGATTGAGCAACGATCGGGAAGCGCGAAAAACCCGTTCGAGCGACTTCTTTTTCAACCTCGTCGGGGGTGACATCGGACTCCAAAGTAACCAGGTTACCCAAAGGAACCATCGCTGACCCAGCGGTTTCGGTCGAGAATTCCAAGGTTCCCGAGAGCAGACCAAGGTCGTCACTCAAAGATCCTTCAGCAGTCGAGTATTTGACGATGGAGGCCACTTCTTCGGCTGTAAACGTTGCTGCAATTTCAGATTTAGGTTCAATTCCACGAAGTGACAGGAACCAGTTCGCCAATGAATCCATTGCGTGGATAATCGGGCTGACAACGTGTCCAATTGCCACGAGAGGCGGTGCAAGAAGTAGCAGGAGTCGTGCCGGGTTTGCGATCGACACGTTCTTCGGCACCATCTCACCGAACACTACGTGCAGGAACAACACGATAATCAGTGCGGCAATAAAACCAACGACGTGCGCCGACGAAGCAGGTAAGCCCAGTGAAACCAGCGGATGCTCCACGAGGTGCGCGATCGCCGGTTCTGCGACGACGCCGAGGGTTGTTGATGCGACCGTGACACCCAGCTGACAGATAGCGAGCATCAATGATACGTGTTCAAGGGCGAACATCGCCTGAGCGCTTCCGCGACGCTTTTCTTCGTAGAGAGGTTCGATCTGCGAACGACGCGACGATGTCGTCGCAAATTCGCCGGCGACGAAGAAAGCGTTCATTGCCAGCAGCAGAACGGTGATTCCAAGACCCCAACCGGCGCTCATAGCTGAACCTCCGGTTGTTCATCTTCCTGGTCAGGCGCATAGAGCGCTATCTGCATAATGCGTCGCCCCTGCATGTGTTCAACTTCGAGGATCACTGAGTGCACGGTGGCGCGGTCGCCAACCATCGGGATGCGTCCAAGTTGGGCCATCACGAGGCCGCCTATCGTGTCGTAGGCGTTGTCTTCAGGAAGGGCGATCCGAGTTCGTTCGAAGAGCTCATCGGGGCGCAGGGTTCCGGGGATCAGCAGAGCGCCGTCGGCACGGGTACGGATTCCGAGGCGACGCCCATCATGCTCGTCGGACACTTCACCAACGATTTCTTCGATGACGTCCTCCAAAGTGACAACACCTGCCACCCCACCATATTCATCAACGACGATTGCCATTTGCAGGCCTTCGTCACGCAATTGCACCATCAGAGGACCAATGGGGGCTGTTTCGGGAACCGATGGAACGCCGGCCATCAGGGAAGCAGACACAACGGGGACCTCGTCGCGGCGCTCGAAAGGAACTCCGATGGCACGGCGCAACGAAACCAAGCCGATGATGTCATCTAAATCCTCACCGACGATCGGAAAACGTGAGTGCCCGGTTTCTCGTGAGAGGGCGACAACGTCGGATGCGACGGCGGTGTCCGGCAGGAAGTGAAGTAGCCCGCGGTCTGTCATGACGTCGGCAGCGGTGAACTCGGACAGGCGGATTGAGTTCGTCAACAACGAGGCGGTCGACGTGTCGATCGTGCCTTCTTCGGCTGAGTGTCGAACCATTGCTTCGAGTTCAGACGCTGACCTAGCAGATGAGATCTCTTCCTGAGGCTCGATGTTCACCAGTTTGAGCACCGCGTTCGCCGACCCGTTCAAAACGATAATAATCGGCTTCATCAGCGCAGTGAAGAACATATGGAAGGGAACGACAAGACCCGCGGTTTTTAAGGGGTGAGCGAGTGCAAGGTTCTTTGGAACCAGCTCACCAAAGAGCATTGATACGGCGTTAATGAAAACTGCTGCCACAATCGCGGCGATACCCGTGGCAAGCCCAATCGCTAAACCAGCACTTCCGAGTGCCGTTTCAAGAAGGTCAGCGATTGTTGCCTGCGTGGTGTAGCCGAGAAGAATCGTGGTCAGCGTAATACCAACTTGGGCTCCAGAGAGCTGGGTCGACAGAGTTTTCGTTGCTTTCAGGACTTCTCCGGCGGATTTGTCGCCGGCTTGGAATCGCTTTTCAACGACCGCTTGATCGAGCGCGACCAGCGAAAACTCCGCAGACACGAAAATAAATGTGCCGATTGTCAGAACGATGCCAAGCATGAGCATCGCAATAGTTGCGATCACTGCGTGGCCTTACTGCGCGATGGTAAATCAGAGTCCATAACTCGTTCAGTTTACCGATTTGGGCTCTGTGTAGCACACGATATCCACTCTGTTGCCAGTTTCACCAAAGTTTCTTCTTCTTTTCCCCAAAGACGCGTTCAAGCTATGTCCAATCTCTATAAAATCGGGCCCAAAGACCCAGACTATCCGTATGCTGTGCCGTAGGGTTCACGGCTGAACAGAACGGAGATTCTCGTGGCAACTGACAACGGGGCACAGCCGCAGGCAAATGATTGGTACGTCGACACCATGCGTCGCGCGTATCAGGCGGATCCAACTTCGGTTGATCCCTCGTGGCGCGCGTTTTTTGCGACCGAGTCTGCTCCTCCTCAGTTGCGTGCTCCTCAGCCAATTGCCGAGGCCGCTCCGGCCGTATCGCACCCCGCCCCCGTTCAGGCCGCGGTTTTCCCGCCGGCGGCCTCGTCGATCCACGATCACCCCACGTCACACTTCGCACAGCCGAAAGCGCGTGTCTTAGCTGAATCTGTGTTCGAGGAACCAGAAACGGACGCACCGGAAACGAACGTGGAGTCCGTGACGCGTTCTGACCTGCCCCCGGCTCCTCCGGCGCGTATCATGGAAGCAACGTCTCCCTATACACGTCAGATGCACGGCCACACCGCCGCATCACTCAACACTGATCTTGCCGAGGAAGACGAGCTCCAAATCCTCAAGGGTGTGGCGCGCGCAACCGCGAAGAACATGGATGAATCCATCTCTGTTCCCACTGCGACGTCACAGCGTCAGATGCCAGCGAAGCTCCTGATTGAAAATCGCGCTCTGATCAACGCTCACTTGGCGCGCACCGTTGGTGGCAAGGTTTCCTTCACCCACCTGATTGGCTACGCCTTGGTCGAGGCTCTGTGCGAAATGCCGGATATGAACGTCCGCTATCAAATGGAAGGCACCAAGGCCGCGATCCACCGTCTAGCCCACGTCGGATTCGGCTTAGCAATTGACGTCACCAACGCCTCTGGCGGGCGCTCTCTGATGGTCCCGGTCGTCCATAAGGCAGACACCATGACCTTCATGGAATTCGTTGACGCATATCAGGATCTGGTCAAACGTGCGCGCACAGGCGATCTTGGTACTGGCGACTTCCAGGGGGCAACCGTCACTCTGACAAACCCTGGAACAATCGGTACAACAACATCTGTTCCTCGCCTGATGAAGGGGCAGGGCCTCATTATCGGTGTTGGCGCGACCGACTACCCCGCCGAATACCGCGGAGTTTCCCCGCGCAAGCTGGCAGCAATGGGCATCGGCAAGACCATGTTCATGTCGTCGACCTACGACCACCGCATTATTCAGGGGGCGGCCTCCGGCCAGTTCCTCTCACTCATCGATAAAAAGCTGTCGGGTCTGGATGGATTCTACGAACGCGTTTTCTCTTCACTTCACATCCCCCAGTACCCCTACGCCTGGGAAGCGGACCACGAGTACGACGTCGAGCGCGAGAAGGGGAAGCCCGCGCGCATCGCAGAGCTGATCCACGCATTCCGCTCACGCGGTCACCTTGCCGCAGACACGGACCCGTTGGCATACCGCGTGCGCCGCCACCCCGACTTGGATATCACCCAGTACGGCCTGTCCGTATGGGACCTCGATCGCCCCTTCCCGACCGGTGGATTCGGTGGCGAACAGCAAATGTTGCTACGCGATATCCTGACCCGACTGTCCGACACGTACACGCGTAGCGTCGGCATTGAATACATGCATATTCAGGATCCCGAGCAACGACAGTGGGTCCAGCATCGCATCGAACTTCCCTACGAAGTTCCCACTCCGGTTGAACAGCGTCGAATTCTGTCGACGCTGATCCGCGCCGAAGCGTTCGAAGAGTTCCTTCAGACAAAGTTCATGGGACAAAAGCGTTTCTCCCTTGAAGGTGGCGAGTCACTGATCCCGCTTCTTGATGAGATCCTTGCGCGATCGGCACGAGGAGGTATCCACGAAGTTGCGATCGGAATGGCGCATCGTGGCCGACTGAATGTTCTGGCGAATATTGCCGGCAAGTCCTATGCGCAGATCTTCTCCGAGTTTGAAGGAAACCAAGATACTTCGTCGGTTCAGGGCTCCGGTGACGTGAAGTACCACCTAGGAACTTGGGGCGTATACACCTTGGAAGACGGTGTGGCAACGAAGGTGTACATGGGCGCTAACCCATCGCACCTCGAGGCCGCCGACGCCGTCTTAGAAGGCATTGTCCGCGCCAAGCAGGAAGTGCTTGGCGATGAAAGCCTGCCAATTATCCCCGTTCTGGTTCACGGCGACGCCGCGTTCATTGGCCAGGGCGTTGTCCAGGAAACCTTCAATATGAGCCAGCTGACCGGTTACAAGACCGGTGGCACGATCCACGTGATCGTGAACAACCAGATTGGCTTCACAACCGGGCCAACATCTGGCCGTTCGACCCGCTACCCCACCGACCTCGCCAAGGGCCTACAAGTACCGATCCTCCATGTGAACGGCGACGATCCGGAAGCTGTTGTCCGCATGGCAGCGCTCGCCTTCGAGTACCGCAATACGTTCCACAAGGACGTCATCATCGACATGGTCTGCTACCGCCGTCGCGGCCACAACGAAGGCGACGACCCGTCGATGACCCAGCCCGTCATGTACGGATTGATTAATAAGATCCCGTCGACACGCACCGTTTACACGCGGAACCTCGTTGGTCGCCACCAGCTGACAGAAGACGAGGCTCTCGCTTCGGCGACCGCGTACGAGAACGAGCTCTCGCACATCCTGTCCGAAACTCGTGAAAACGGGTGGGCACCGCACGATGATGCTGAGAAGGAAAGCGCCGGCTGGTTGATGCCCGAGTCTCAGTTGCCCGGTTCCGGCATGATGATTGGCTGGCGGTCAGCGACAACAACGGAAGAAATCCGTCGCATCGGTGACGCTCACGTTTCCTTCCCGTCCGGCTTTACCCCGCATCCGAAGATGGCTCAGCTCTGCGAACGACGCCAGGAAATGGCCTACGGAAAGCGTCCCATTGACTGGGGATTCGGCGAACTCCTGGCTCTTGGCACATTGCTGATGGAGGGAACGCCTGTTCGTTTCTCGGGTGAAGACGCACGTCGCGCGACCTTCGTCCAGCGTCACGCTGTTCTTCACGACAACACGAACGGCCGTGAATTCACACCACTTCAGTTCCTGACCCCAACACAGGCGAAGTTCGATATCTTCGACTCTCCCCTGTCGGAGTATGCGGTGCTCGCATACGACTACGGTTATTCGGTGGAACGCCCCGATGCTCTGACCGTCTGGGAAGCACAGTTCGGTGACTTCGCGAACGGCGCGCAGCCCGTCATCGATGAGTTCGTGTGCTCCGCCGAACAGAAGTGGGGCCAGCGTTCTTCCCTGGTGATGATGCTTCCCCACGGTTTCGAAGGTCAGGGTCCCGACCACTCGTCGGCGCGTATCGAGCGTTACCTGCAGTTGGCTGCCCAGGACAATATGTGGATCGTTCAGCCGTCTACTCCGGCTAACCACTTCCATATGTTGCGTCAGCAAGCCTATCGACGCCCGCGTAAGCCTCTGATTGCCTTCACGCCCAAGCAACTGCTCCGTCTTGCCGCCGCAACTTCTCAGGTTAAAGACTTCACATCTGGGACCTTTAGACCAATCATCGGTGAAGTTGATCCGTCGATTGATGCAACGCAGGTCACCAGGGTCTTGATCTGTTCTGGACGCATTTACTATGACCTTGTTAAGGAACGCGAAGCGCGTGGTGATCGTTCAACGGCGATCATTCGTCTTGAACAGCTCTACCCGCTTCCCGCCCAGGAGCTTGTTTTAGAGCTTGCCCGCTACCCGCACGCGGAAATCATGTGGGTTCAGGATGAGCCGAAGAACCAAGGTCCCTGGCCGTTCCTGGCACTCAATATGTTCATGGAGTTTGAACGTCCTGTTCGCCTTGTCTCTCGCCCCGAATCGGCAACCACCGCAGCGGGTCGAACATCGGATCACAAGCAGCAGAACGCCGAACTCATGGCAGCAGCATTTGCTCGCTGACTCGAGGGAGCCCAATGAGACTTTGCGTTATCGGAGACGAACTGGTCACTGGAACTGGTGACCCGCGAGCGCTCGGCTGGATTGGTCGCGTGCTTGCTCGATCAGAGTTTGCAACGGCTCCAACGGTGATGACATTGGGCGTTCCCGGGGAATCCACGAATAGCCTGGCAGCGCGTTGGGAATCGGAAGTAGGGCTCCGCTTGGGTGCCGAAGGACCTCGCGGTTTGATTGTCGGTGTTGGTACCGCTGATATTTCAGCGGGTTTAAGCTCAGCCCGTTCGCGCTTGAATCTGGCGAATATCACCGATCGTGCCGCCTCGCTGGGGATCCCCTGCTTCGTGGTGGGGCCTCCGCCTCTTGCCGGGAGCGATTCTTCTTCGGTTGCTCAACTTTCCCGTTCGATGGGTGAAGTATGCCAGCGCCGAGGCCTTCCTTACGTTGATACGTACACTCCCCTTGTTGCGCACGATCAGTGGTTTGAAGACATGGCAGCCTCGAGGGCGCGAACAGATTCAGGGCTGACTCTTCCCGGCCAGTCCGGATACGCCTTGATGGCGTGGCTCGTACTGCATTCAGGGTGGTACGAATGGACGGGTGCGACACCTCGCGAGTAATGCGAAGGAAACTGATAAAACAAAATGCCCGGAGGCTTGCGCCTCCGGGCATTGCGTTAAAAACGGCTCATGCGTTTGGACGCTTGCCGTGGTTCGCACCGTGCTTCTTACGATCGCGACGCTTGCGGCCCCTCTTCGACATGTTGATCTCCTCAAGTTTTGAATTCAACCCTGACAGTTTCCCATAAAAACAGCGGTTAAGCCAACAGACTGACCGCCCTAGCGACACACGTCACTGCCCTGACGTTTCGACATATACAGATGTTGTTTCAACCTGAACCGATGAGAGGCGAGCGAGCAGACGGGCTTCGAATCCTTCGGGAAGAGGCTCGTCATCGAAGAAGTGTCGCAACGCGGTTCGCACATTGCGTTCACGGTCTAATTCTTGGGCGCAGTGCTCGCATCCAGAAGCATGCGCGATCAAGGCAAGGCGTTCGCGTTCGCAGGGGCCTTCGACTGTTCCGGTATCAATGAGCGAACGGCGTTCTTCGCATTCTTCACAATCCACCAGGGCGAAGAGCGCTTCTCGGAACGCGTCGCATCCGATAACTTCACTCATTGTTCTCTCCTGTAATTCCATATTCTTTGGCAAGGTCTGCGAGTGTTCGGCGCAGGCTCGCTCGGCCTCTAGAGAGGCGCGACATGACGGTTCCAATCGGAATGTCGAGTATGTCGGCGATCTCTTTGTAGCTGAGCGATTCAACATCGGCGAGTACAACGACTGCTCGCTGTTCGTCGCTCAGGCTGTGTAATGCTTCTTGAATCTGTGTTGACGGAATCCGAGCGAGAGCTTCGGTTTCCGCCGATTCCAAACCAACTGAGTCGTGAGAAGCTGCTTGCATGAGCTGCCAGTCTTCGACGTCTTCGTTGGGCGAGTGTTTGGGTCGACGTTGCGCTTTGCGGTATTCGGAGATGAACGTGTTCGTCAGTATCCGGTAGAGCCAGGCTTTCAGATTGGTGCCTTGGGCGTACTGATGGAACTTCGCATATGCGCGAAGATAGGTCTCTTGTACGAGGTCTTCAGCGTCTGTTCTGTTACCTGTCAGTCGCAGTGCTGCGCGGAAGAGCATTTTTTCGTACGGGATGGCATCGCGGACGAATGTCTGATCTAGTTCCACTTCTGCAAAGGGACGAGAAGCGTTGTCGAAAGTAGTCATCACTCTTAAGGGTAAGCGTTGGAGACCCAAATCTTGTGGTTCATACGTCTGTGAACGTTTACGGACGGGGTTTGTATTCCAGAATCAAGCGCGTTGTGGCTCACGAAAACCGCTTTTCATCGGACAATAGAGGCATGAATCTTCTTCGTGCATGTGCAAGACCAGCTTTGGCGCTTCCCGCCGTCCTCGATGGCATTTCAGCTCTGCGCGAGCCTGAAGTGCACGTCGAGCGCGCTCACGTTGTCCGTCCGCTGATGGATAAGGTAGCGGGCGAGGCCGCTCCCACCGATGAGCAGCTGACTGTTGCAACGCGGGTTTTGGGTGGCGTGACGCTGGGCGCAGCCACATGTTTTGCTCTTGGTAAGGCTCCTCGGACAAGCGCTACGGTTCTTGCGGCTATTTCGATTCCAATGGCTCTTGTGAATCATCCGCTGTGGACTGCTCGTAGTTGTGCTGAGCGCCGTGAAATGACCTCTGAAATGGCATCCCGTTTCGCACTCGCTGGGGCATATGCACTGGCCAGCACAGATCGCGTGGGCGCCCCGTCAGTGTCATGGCGAGTCAATCAGTGGCAGGCACGCCGTGCCCTAGAGCGTGAGAAAGCTCTGGCGACAAAGGTTTCCGCTTGACTTCCCGCCTATGGCAGGCGCCCGTAGCATCGGGCACGTTAGATGCGACTGTTGAGATCCCAGGCTCGAAGTCGCTGTCGGCTCGTGAGCTTTATCTTGCAGCGACCGCTGATTCTCCTTCTTCACTGACTGGGGTTCTTGATTCGCGGGATACTCGATTGTTCATGGACGCCCTTCGACTGTTGGGCGCTGACATTGAGTTTTCCGGCACCTCGGCGCACGTTGTCCCTCTTGATCCTCAAGCGCCAGAGCGCACCGATGAGATCTCCATCGATTGTGGGCTTTCCGGCACGGTGATGCGTTTTATCCCTCCCTTGGCTGCGCTCAGCAGTCGGATCACTCATTTCGACGGTGATGAGGGCGCTCGTCTACGCCCCCTCAAGCCACTCCTGGACGCTCTTGCGCAGTGTGGTGCCACGATCACCTACCACGGCGAAAAAGGATTCCTGCCTTTCACTATTCAGGGACCGCTCCAGCTTCCGGCGGGAGCAGCAATCACGGTCGATGCTTGCGCATCATCACAATTCGTGTCATCGCTGCTGTTGGTTGCGCCCATGCTCAGCCATCCTGTAACGATCAGTGCACCCGGTAAAGTCGTTTCGCTCCCCCACATTGAAATGACGTGTCAGACCATGCGAGCTCACGGATGCGATGTCGAGGAAATAGACGAAGGCACCCCCGCGCTCCATTCATGGCATGTCATCAACGAACGGTCGCGCGGCCTCGTCAATTCGATCGAACCCGACTTGTCGAATGCTGGTCCTTTCCTCGCAGCCGCACTGGTGTGTGGCGGAAAGGTGACAATCCCCCACTGGCCCGCCGAAACGACACAGGCCGGTGACGCATGGCGCGACATTCTTCCGCGGCTGGGAGCCGACGTTACTCTGCACGATGGCGCACTGATTGTGAGCGCGAAGGCCGGCCATATTCGCGGAATCGACCTGGAGCTGGCGGACATCGGGGAACTCACGCCGACGATTGCTGCACTCACCGTTTTCGCTGATTCACCTTCGCTTCTACGAGGTATCGGTCATCTGCGAGGTCATGAAACTGACCGTCTAGCCGCTCTGGCAACAGAACTGCGGGCATGTGGCTGTCAGGTCGATGAGGGGACAGATTATCTGGCAATCACTCCCCCCACCACTCCAACGCCCGCGCTCCACCACGCCTATGCCGACCACCGGATGGCAACCTTCGCGGCAATCCTAGGATTGGGAATTCCGGGAACAACGCTGGACGATATCGCGTGCACAGCAAAGACATTGCCCGACTTCCCTTCCATGTGGGCATCGCTTGTCGCTTCAAGCAAGGAGGCTTCCATTGAGGCGTGACACTGGAACCGACGATCCGCGCGTCAAAGTTCGCGCAGGAAAGTCAAAGCGTCCACGAACAAAAATTCGCCCAGATTGGTCTACTTCACCGCTCGGACATGTCATTGCTATTGATCGTGGGCGATATCGCGTCAGGATGGACGACGCGACAACTCTGAATGCTGTTCGCGCCAAAGAGCTGAAGCGCGGATCGGTAATCATGGGTGACCGCGTGCGAGTAACCGGGGACGTTTCGGGACGCGTCGATACGCTAGCTCGAATTGTCGCCGTCGAAGAACGCACTTCCATCCTTCGTCGATCATTGGAAGATGCGCCCGACCAACGCGGAGAAAAGGCGATTGTCGCGAACGCGGACACCATGTGTATCGTCGTCGCGCTAGCCGATCCACCACCTCGAACCGGCATGATTGACCGGTGTTTGGTGGCCGCATATGAAGCCGGAATGACCCCCATCCTCTGCCTCACGAAGTCCGATCTTGGCGTCCCAAGCGAGCTTCTTGCGACCTATACTCCATTTGGCTTCCGCATTATTGTTACGCAGGCGTTTGAGGGCGGTAAGGCCACTCCCACTGAGGGGCTCGAGGCATTAAAGGGCGAGCTTGCGGGGCATTTCTCCGTGCTTGTCGGGCATTCGGGTGTCGGAAAGTCAACGCTGATCAATGCGCTGGTTCCTGATGCTCACCGCAGTGTCGGGCACGTCAATGAAGTGACGGGACGGGGACGACATACGTCCACTTCCTCCGAAGCGTTCGAACTGCCCGAGGGCGGGTGGATTATGGACACGCCCGGCGTCCGTTCTTTCGGCCTGGGGCACGTGGACGAAGAAGACGTTCTGGGAGTATTCCCGGAAGTTGCAGAAGCAACCTCGTGGTGTCTCCCCCTCTGTTCCCATGCGGAGGGCGAACCGAGTTGCGCAATCAACGCTTGGGCGCGTGGCGAGGCTCCGTTTGAGGCTGTCTGCCCTGAAGACTCTGCGCGTCGCAACGCTATGGCACTGTCAGCGCGTCGCCTGCTTGATGCCGTTAAGACGGCAAAGCAAGCGTCACGCGATGCGCGCTAGGGTGAAGACATGCCTGAGTCTCTTTACGCTGATGATCTGAAAATAGCATTGGAGCTTGCTGATCACGCTGATGAAATCACAATGGCACGCTTTCAAGCATCCGACCTTGTTGTTGAGTCAAAGCCTGATCTCACGCCCGTGTCAGACGCGGATCGTGGCGTCGAAGACATGATCCGCACTGCGTTAGCGACTCGTCGCCCAGATGATGCGATCTACGGAGAAGAACGCGGTTCGTCTGGGGCGGGGACGCGACGTTGGATCATTGACCCGATTGATGGCACGAAGAACTTTGTGCGCAATGTCCCCGTGTGGGCGACGTTGATTGCACTGGTTGATGGTCCCGATGTTGTTGTCGGTGTTGTGTCGGCGCCTGCGTTGGGACGACGCTGGTGGGCATCCCAAGGTGGCGGAGCATGGGAACAGTTTGGCTCGAATCCCCCTCATGCTCTGCATGTTTCCAAAGTCAGCGCCCTGTCGGAGGCGTCGCTATCGTATTCGTCGCTGACGGGTTGGCAGCAAGCTGGGCGGATCGACGAGTTCATTGATTTGCAGGCTCGCGTTTGGCGCACGCGCGCCTACGGTGATTTCTTCAGCTACATGCTGGTCGCCACCGGCGCTGTTGACGTCGCTTTCGAACCTGAGCTTGAGCTTTATGACATGGCCGCGCTGGTGCCAATTGTGACTGAAGCAGGTGGGCGCTTTACGTCTTTGTCCGGAGTAGCAGGCCCCTGGGGAGCGAACGCACTCGCGTCAAACGGTGTGCTTCACGACCAGATTCTTGATCATTTCCACTGGCCAAAGGACTAATCCGTCGAGAGTGCAATTCGGTTTGTACACGGTATGCCTCACACTAGAAGCATGCAGATTCTTCACACATCGGATTGGCACGTTGGACGCACGCTTCACGGCGAGTCCCTCTCTGACTCCATTGACGCCTTCTTTACCTGGTTAAAGGAACTGGTTATCCAGCGCAAAATCGATGTTGTTCTGATTAGTGGAGATGTTTTTGACCGTAGCGTTCCACCGGTTCATGCAGTACGCCAGTTGTCCCGCTACTTGACCGATTTGGCTGGTCATACGCGCATTATTCTGACGTCCGGGAATCACGATGGCCCCATTCGTTTGGGAATGTTCTCTGATCTTCTCAGCGATTCACTTGTCATAGCAACTGAACCAGAACAAATCGGCACTGCGATTGAGTGCGGCACCTTCGACGATGGTGCGTTGATCTATCCCGTGCCTTATCTTGAACCTGACCTTGTTCGTCAGATCCTGTCCGATCAAGAGATCAATGAAGAAACCTCACAGCCTGTTCCCCTGGCGCGCTCACACGAAGCCGTAATGGGGGCAGCACTGCGTCGAATCCATGACGACCTGCGTCAACGCCGCGTTCAGGGTGATGTGCGTCCGGCGATTGCGATGCCTCATGCGTTTATCGCCGGCGGTAGCGCATCGGATTCAGAGCGCAATATCGAAGTCGGTGGCGTTGCCCACGTGCCGGCGGGAATCTTTGACACGCTTGGCGGGAAAAGCGGACCGGTGGCACACCTTGCATACGTCGCAGCTGGGCATCTGCACCGTCCTCAACAGATTTCCCGAACCCTTGTTCCCGTGTTCTATTCGGGTTCGCCGGTCGCATATTCTTTCTCGGAATATCAGGTGAACAAGCGCGTGTACTTGCTGGACACCGAAGCAGTGGACGAGGCGGGATACCTTCACCCGCAACCGATTGATATTCCTGTTCATCGTCCGATTGCTGTCCTACGCGGAACGATGGATCAACTGACCACCGACCCTGACCCGAATGATCAAGCATCCTATTGCTCCATCACGGTGACCGATGATCTTCGACCCGATCGTATGATCCCACGGTTGAAAACGATCTATCCGTACGCGTTGATCATCCAGCACGAGTCATCGCTTACTCCGCCGTCTCACACGGGAGTATCTGCGGTTTCGTCTCGTAGCGATACTGAAATCTCTCTCGAGTTTTTTGAGCTCTTGGGCGGAGCAAAACTAACCGACACCGAGAGAGGCATCATCCAAGACACGTGGGAACAAGTAAGGAAGCAGGCCTGATATGAAGCTGATTCGTATAGAGTTCGCAGGAATCGGCCCTTTCTCTGGAAAGGAAACGATCGATTTCACCCGATTCGACGACTCTGGTTTGTTCCTGCTTGAAGGACCCACCGGGGCTGGAAAATCAACAATTCTTGATGCGATTACATTTGCGTTGTACGGAATTGTTGCGCGCGGAAGCGACTCAACGAAGGACCGCTTGCGTTCTGACCATGTTCCAGCCAAAGCGAAATCCTATGTCGAACTAGTCTTTGAAGTCTCCGAAGGCTTCTTCAAGGTCTACCGAGAACCCACGTATATCCCCGAGGGCAATAAGACTGCGCGTAACGGACAGCTGACGTTGATTCAGGTACACCCCGTCGAATCAGCCGATGGTCATTTTGCCTACGTTGATGGGGATCCCGTCGGTCGTAACGCCGCCGAGATGAATCAGTGGATCACGCAAGCGGTTGGTCTGACAAAAGACCAGTTTGTTCAAACCGTCGTTCTTCCTCAAGGAAAGTTCGCTGATTTCTTGATGGCAAAGTCGGAGCAACGCGAAACACTTCTGAAAGATATTTTCAACACTCATCTTTTTACGACCTTCCAAAAGAAGCTTGCTGAAGTATCAAAACAACATTCAGATGACGTAGTAGAGGCAGAACGCGAGGTCACCCGTCGTTTCAGCGATCTGGAGAGCCTGGAAGGACACCTTCAGGACTTCATTCGGGTCGCAGATGCTGATTCTTCCCATGATTCTCCTTTCTTAGCTTCACAGGATTCCGCCTCATCATTTGCGGATGTCGATCCTCGTGACCCCGATTCACACCAGGCATCGACGCTGGCGATCACTCTCGTCCAGAGCGCTCATCGCGTATGCGATGAAGAAGAAGCCAAGCTCCCTGGGTTGATCGATGTAGCCGAAGCCTGTCACCGCGAGCTCGAAGCTACCCGCGCCTTGAACTCCTTGGTTGAAGAACGCATGGAACTCCAATCTCACTTGGAGATGCTGATGGAGCACACTGTGGTCATTGATCAGTACAAGAAGCGTCATTCCGATGCTCTTATTGCTTCCTCGCTCTCTGGGCCGGTCCGTCAATTCACCGACGCTCGCGACTATATGTCAGTTAAAAATGCCGAGCTTCTCACTGCGCATCGTCAGCTTCGCTCACGGTTTACAACCCTTTCGCATATTGAGGAAGAGTCTCTTTCTTCTGACACGGTTGATGGGCTTTTAGAAGAACTCAGCACCATTGTGGAAGCTCTCAGTGCCAAGAAAGCAACTCTTGAGAACCTCACATCACTCGAGCAAGAACTCAGTAATGAACGCGAAGAACAAGAGGCATTAACAGCCTCAATTGCTGTACTCACCCAGAAACGCACCCAGCTTGAAGACCAGCTTTCCCAGCTTCCCAAAATGCGTGAAAGCGCCCTTGAAGGACGCGAAAACATGGTGAAAGACTTGGAGCTCTTCGCAACAGGCGAACGCGACATGGCGCTCTTACAACCGCGTTACCAGGCTGCGTGTGAAGTCGCTGAGCATATCGAAACTCTCAAGGTCAGGGCTAAGAATATTCAAAGTGCTCGCCGCCGGGCGCAAGAAGCTAACATCGCTTCCCACCAAGCACATATGCGTTGGATGGATCATGTCAGTGGCAGTCTTGCCACCCAGCTTGAAGACGGCAATCCCTGCCCTGTTTGTGGTTCGATGGAGCATCCAGCTCCGGCACGTATCGACCAGCCGGATGCTGTCACCCTCGAAGACCTTGATGCTGTCGATCAGGCGCGTTCGAAAGCAGAGCAGGAATTGAACGAAGCAAAGATGCTTCACGCTCAGACCACCCAAGCCATAGCCAGCGGAAACACAATTGCTCGTGCAGATAAAGCTTCGTTGGAACTCGAAATCAAGAATGCTCAAGAAAGAATCGACAAACATTCAGCGTTGTCTCAAACGATCAAGGAACTTGATCAGGCTCTGGCCGAACTTGAGCAGAACATTAACCGTGTGAAAGACGAGCTCGCTGAAACCAAGGTTGAAATTGGCAAGGCACAGACACAACACTCTTCGCTTGCCCAATCAATCGATACGAAGCAGGCTCGGTGTGAAGAAGGCCGTGGAACCTTTGAATCAATCGAAGCGCATCTGGCGAATGTCAGCGATTCTTTGACTGACGCTCGCACGCATCACAAGCACCTCCAAGAGTGGAATCAAAGCTATGCGCGCCTTGAAACTACAACGAATGCGCTGACGCAGGCTCTCACTGATTCGCCTTGCGCTTCCATCGAGGAAGCCCTCGCTTTCGTTGATTCACATTTCATCGTTGGCGAAGAGCTCCGTGCATTAAAGGACCAGATTGACTCCCATCAGAGTGATCTTCAGATGACGCGAAACCAACTCCTGGACAAGCGTCTTGCCACTGTTGCTGATCGAAGTGTGCAGTCTACGGCGGCCTTGGAAGAAGCGGATACCAATGCGACGGCTGCGCGCGATGCCATGCAACACCGCTGTGGTCAGCTCAGTGCTCTTGTGGGACAGATTGACGATGCTCACACGCACTTTAAGACCGCCGTGTCAGAGCTCAACCGTGTCCGAGAAGCAGTTGCTCCGTACCAGCGTCTTGCGAATATCGTCAACGGTGGATCTCTCAATCTCAGTTCGACTCCCCTATCGTCATGGGTGCTAGTGTCGCGTCTCAATGAGGTTTTGGATGCGACGAATCCTCGTCTCAGCGCATTCTCCGGTGGTCGCTACCAACTGATCTGCAGGCCAGAAGATGGCACTCGTTCAAAGAAGTCTGGGTTGGGGTTGGCAATTCACGATCTGGAAACAGACCGCATTCGCAAGACCCAAACGCTGTCCGGTGGCGAAACATTCTATACTTCTCTCGCACTGGCGTTGGGATTGGTTGACATTGTCACTGCTGAATCGGGGGGCACGGAAATCAAATCGATGTTCATCGATGAAGGATTCGGCTCATTGGACTCCGATACGCGTGATGTCGTCATGCAACACCTGCATGCGTTGCGCCAGACTGGTCGAACCGTTGGTGTCATCAGCCACGTCGAAGAGATGGCAAAGCAGATCAGCGATCAGATCCATGTTCGCCCCAAAGCAAACGGTGGTTCAAGCTTGTCGATCGACTTCTGATTCCAGGCGACACATTATTCCCTTCCATTTCAATAGACGGTTTGTCAGGGAGGAAGGGAAATGCCTTGCTTCATCGTGTGGGGGCTAGCGTGATCAACGCTAGCCCCCACACGATGCATCAGGGATCAGTGAATACAGATTCCTACTTCAGAATCTCGCGCAGCGCATCTCGTTCCGACACATCAAACCACTGCAGAGGAAACTCCCAGAGATCACTAATCGCGTGGTCTGCCTGGTCTTGATCATCGGCTTCGATCACGCGCCGAACCTGCTCCGATGTTTCACCATCATCGGCAAGAATCGCAACGACATCGTTCCAATCACACCGAACATTGTTGACTTCAAGCACTCCGGTTCCAGAAGGCACTGAGTCCGTTTGAATGTCAGTTGCAAGCACAATACGCGCATATGCATGCGTTGGGGCATCGCGTAGAAGAATCAGCGAAGCCAACGCGGCCTCGACCTGCGCATCATCTTCAAGCACCTCAACGTCCTCACGCCCCATGTCTGGGGAAGGAACGGCTACGAAGGCCTGTCGCAAAGAGATCTGTTCTTTGCCAAGATCAGACGACAGAGCGGGGAAATATACGCGCATAGCTTCAGTGTTCCACACTTACCTTTGTGTCTTGCTTGTCATTGAGCGCGTTGAAGCAAATAGCTTCCTCTCTTCACAACACATGCGAGCACTATAACGCTGATGAGGCGATGATGCGCCGCTTCAAACTCATCATTTTTCTTTGAAAAAACGCCATTTTTTAACTCTTCTAGGGCTTTTGTCGTTACGAAGAACAGTTGAAAATCATTCAGGGGTAAAAAGTTATCCACAGGGTTTGAAATCTATTGACAGCATCCACCCACAGACCGCACACTCATAACTCATAAACAACCTTTACACAAAAACCTATATCGGTGCGTCGCAATATTGCACCTTATTCGATGCCACTTTTTAACGCACGCACCACATCCCCATCGCAAAGAAGGGAGTAGCAAATACAGCGGAACACAATCAGCCCTTCATGTCTACATGACGGACGATGAACACAGTCAAACACACTGAGAATCTCAAGATAAGAGGAGCTATACCAATGGCAACGATGCCAGCTTCCTTCCCGTACATGCCCGAACGTCGCATGTTTCGCTGGGACCTCACAATCGACGTTCCTCCGAAGCAACAAGCTGACACTCGGACATGGCTCGAATCGCGGGCTACTCCCTACGGGCACTATCCCGACACACTTCCTGACGTGGGACCGTGGGCTGCAGGTTTTGCCCGCGCAGCTATCGAGGCAGTCCTTGACCTCAGGGACAAACGTCAGCTGGAGCGCTGGATGCTTCCGCAACTTTTCAACGCTTTCAAACACCTGAGTTTCCGGGAAGAAGGCGACGAAGAAACCCGAACAGCGTGTATCCCCGTCACGTGGCGAGCAAGCGAGCCCAGCCCCGGAAAAGTTGAAGCGTCCGTCGTTATTCGCGGTGCTGCGCGATGCTATGCGGTGGCACTGCGCCTACAAGAGTTCAAAGGTCGCTGGATGACGACCGCTCTTGAAATCGCTTAGACATTCACAGCGATTGAAGTAAACGAACTGCTCCTCAGAAAACATCAATGACGATGTTCTTCTGGGGAGCAGTTTTCGTTTTTTATCGTCGCCTTCTGAGATAATCATCAAGGCGAGAGCCAGCGCTTATTTTCGACGTGCTTTCTTTGCCGACGCGCGACGCTGAGCACGATTCGATGACGTGGCAGACGAGGTTGCCCCACCCTGTGTTGTCGTCCCATCGGACGATGAGTAGCTGAGCTTCGCCTGGTTGAGGCGCTGAGCTTCGCCGATGATAACCTGCGCCTTAGCAGCGGCAACGGGGCTGGCCGGAGCAGGTGTATCAGCAGACTCGGCCTGGGTGGCCGGTTCTTCTGCCGATTCCTTCGCAGATTCATCATCCTTGAAGAGGCCCTGTTCCTTTGCCTGTTCGAAAGCGCGCTCGAACTGGTGGGAAACAGAGAAGACCTGCTGGACCGATTCTTCCTTGATGCGCTCCATCATGGATTGGAACATCTGAGCGCCCTCGTCTTTGTATTCGACGAGCGGGTCGCGCTGGCCCATGGCACGCAGGCCGATACCTTCCTTGAGGTAGTCCATTTCGTAGAGGTGCTCACGCCAGAGACGGTCAACGGTCGCGACAACAACACGACGTTCAAGGTCACGCATCGGTTCTTCACCAAGCTGACCGCGAGCAAGCGGATTGGCCTTCAGAGCTTCTTCCGCGTCCTCGTAGACAGCGGTAATGTCACCGTAGATTTCTTCGACCAAGTCTTCACGAACCAGCGAGCCTGCCCCACCGTGTTCTTCTTCGACTTCCTGATAGGTCACTGACGGCGGGTAGTAGCCACGCAACGTATCCCAGAGAACGTCAAGGTCCCATTCGGCGGGGCTGATACCACCGGTCTTTTCATCGATAATTCCAGTGACCAGTGAACGCATGAAACTCTTCATCTGGGGCTCGAGGTCTTCGCCTTCGAGGACACGACGGCGCTCATCGTAGATCAGTTCACGCTGACTGGTCATCACGTCGTCGTACTTCAGAACGTTCTTTCGAATTTCGAAGTTGCGCGCTTCAACCTGGTGTTGCGCTGATGCGATCGAACGTGAAACAAGCTTGTTTTCCAGTGGCAGGTCTTCGGGGTATGCGCCCGAGGCCATGATGCGTTGCGCCATACCCGAGTTGAACAGGCGCATCAGGTCGTCTTCCATGGACAGGTAGAAGCGCGATTCGCCGGGGTCACCCTGACGTCCGGAACGACCGCGGAGCTGATTGTCGATGCGACGCGATTCGTGGCGTTCTGAACCCAGAACGTACAGGCCACCAAGCTCACGGACCTCTTCGCGTTCTGCCTGGACGGCCGCATCTGCTTCTTCAAGGGCGATCGGCCACGCCGCACGGTACTCGTCAGCGTTTTCCTTCGGGTCAAGCCCTTTGGCCGCGAGGTTTGCCTGAGCGATGAACTCGGAGTTACCACCGAGCATAATGTCGGTGCCTCGACCAGCCATGTTGGTTGCCACCGTGACAGCACCCTTGCGACCGGCCATTGCGACAACGGCAGCTTCGCGCGCGTGCTGCTTTGCGTTCAGGACCTGGTGCGGAATGTGTCGTTGCTTGAGCAACTGGGACAGCAGTTCGGACTTTTCAACCGAAGCGGTACCCACCAAGACCGGCTGTCCCTTTTCGTGGCGCTCAGCGATATCTTCAATGATTGCCTTGAGCTTGCCAGCTTCAGATGGGAAAACGAAGTCCGGCTGATCCTTGCGGATCATCGGCTTGTTTGTCGGGATCGGGATAACACCGATCTTGTAGGTGGAGGCGAATTCCGCTGCTTCTGTTTCTGCCGTACCGGTCATGCCAGCGCGGGAGCCTTCCGGGTAGAGGCGGAAGTAGTTCTGCAGGGTGATCGTTGCCAGGGTTTGGTTTTCAGCCTGGATTTCGACGCCTTCCTTGGCCTCGATTGCCTGGTGCATACCGTCGTTGTAGCGACGCCCCGGAAGGACACGGCCGGTGTGCTCGTCAACGATCAGAACTTCACCGTCGGTGACAATGTAGTCCTTGTCTTTGTGGAAGAGTTCCTTGGCGCGGATCGAGTTGTTCAGGAAGCCGATCAGTGGAGTATTTGCTGCCTCGTACAGGTTTTCGACGCCGAGCTGGTCTTCGACGTGGTCAATACCTGCTTCGAGAACACCGATGGTCTTCTTCTTTTCATCAACTTCGTAGTCGACGTCGCGCTGAAGCATGCGTGCAATGCGAGCGAATTCCATATACCAGTGGTTGACGTCGCCCGAGGCTGGGCCCGAAATAATGAGTGGCGTACGAGCCTCATCAATGAGGATCGAGTCAACTTCGTCGACGATGACGTAGTTGTGGCCACGTTGAACCATGTCATCAAGGGTGGAGGCCATGTTGTCGCGCAGGTAGTCGAAGCCAAACTCGTTGTTGGTTCCGTAGGTGATGTCAGCTTCGTACTGCTTACGGCGTTCTGTAGGCTTCTGTCCGACCAGTACACAGCCGGTGGTCAGGCCGAGGAAGTTGTAGACGCGAGCCATGATGTCCGACTGGTATTTTGCCAGGTAGTCGTTGACCGTAACGACGTGGACGCCCTTGCCGGTGAGTGCGCGCAGGTATGCGGGCATAGTGGCGACGAGGGTCTTACCTTCACCGGTCTTCATTTCGGCAATGTTGCCCTTGTGCAGTGCGATGCCACCCATGACCTGGACGTGGAATGGACGCATACGCAGGATGCGCCAAGATGCTTCGCGGACTGTTGCGAAAGCTTCAACTAGGAGGTCGTCAAGGGTTTCGCCCTCTTCAAGACGGGCCTTAAATTCAGCGGTTTTTGCCTGGAGTTCTTCGTCCGTGAGCGCTTCGAAGTCTTCTTGCAACGCATCAACCTGGGTGGCGAGCTGATCAAACTTCTTGAGCGTACGGCCTTCGCCGGCTCGCAGAATCTTGTCAATGAGGGACACAGATACTCCTGACGTTCATTTCGGGCCATCGTCCGATTGTGCGTGCGCACCGAACCAGTTTACGTAAAGATAGGCGCGCACTCGAATTATGAACGTCGAAAGTGGGTATTTTTCGCTCACATTTACCTCAGTGCGCTCCACGTTCACCCAAAGTACGAGGCCGGGATCACCATCTAGTCGCGATCCTGTCAGTGCCCGGTGGCAGATAAACAAAAACACCCACACCACAAGGCATGAGTGTGAATGGTACCCCCAGCCGGATTTGAACCGGCGTTAACGCCGTGAGAGGGCGTCGTCCTAGGCCGCTAGACGATGGGGGCGCTGAAATTCTCATGGTGAAAACTTCAAGGTAAACCAAGTAAATCGGTTTGGTACCCCCAGCCGGATTTGAACCGGCGTTAACGCCGTGAGAGGGCGTCGTCCT